>Ga0316224_1000340_pt1 | contig 68866 bp, 60 predicted proteins | sample TBH18013metaG_FD_206254 | JGI IMG/M metagenome (GOLD analysis project Ga0316224, IMG submission 206254) | Freshwater microbial communities from Trout Bog Lake, Wisconsin, USA - TBH18013 | ecosystem: Environmental > Aquatic > Freshwater > Lake > Hypolimnion/Profundal zone | place: USA: Wisconsin... | reverse complement strand
GGAGCGGGGCCGCCCCATGGAACTGTGGCAGATGGACGTGGTCGGCGGCGTCCTCACCGAGGCCGGGGTCGAGGCCAAGATCCTCACCGGCATCGACGACCACAGCCGTTTCATCGTGTGCGCGGGAGTGATGGCGCGCGCCACGCTGCGCCCGGTCTGCGCGCACCTGGTCAGCGCCCTCGAGCACTACGGAGTGCCTGAGGAGATCTTGACCGACAACGGCAAGGTCTTCACCAACCGCTTCGGCAAGACCGACTCCGAGACCCTCTTCGACCGGATCTGCCGCGAGAACGGCGTCACCCACCGCCTGACCGCTCCGCGCAGTCCCACCACCACGGGCAAGATCGAACGCTTCCACCGGACCCTGCGCCAGGAGTTCCTCACCGGGCGCGTCTTCACGTCGCTCGGCGCCGCCCAACGCGAGATCGACGACTTCGTCGCCTCCTACAACACCCAACGACCCCACCAGTCCCTGGGCATGGCCACTCCCGCCTCACGCTTCTATCAACGTGACGAGACGGTGACCCCCGCGGCCCTGGTCGTCCCCGAACTGCGCTCCACCAGCAGATCCGATGAGTGGGTGGCGCGCACCGTCAACGTCAACGGGGTCGTCACCGTCTCGGGCCAGGCCTTCACCGTTGGCAAGAGCCGCTCGGGCAAGGTCATCGATATCAAGGTCAGCGAGCGCACCCTCGAGGTCTGGGACGGAAGTGAACTCGTTAAGGCCGTCAAGCGCCTGACGGCGGGCGAAGTCCGGAAGAAGAAGGCAGAATCAAGGGAAGGGGGTTGAAACAACGAGTTCTTGTCAAGGATCAGCTGTTGTTGATCCGTCGAGGCTCAGGTGTTGTTTCACAGCCCCACCAGGAGGGATTTGGACAAATCCCCCTCGACCGTTCGGACAAACGTTCGGACAAATGCCAGGACGCGGCCGGTGAACCGCGAACTCAGGTCGTTTGAGTATCGCCTACCGTGCACTCGATCTGTCGGGCCCCTGCCGCCACGACTTCAAGCCGTTTTGCCCCGCACTCGAATCGTGACCGCCCAACTCCACATCATGAATCACGCCAACTCGATAGTCGATGGGGACTGCCGACGGGTCCAGAACGAGCTCTACGGCCACCGCGTCCGCAAGGACGACCCCTCTCCAAGATCCGTCGGCCGCTGACGATGGCTGCAGGCCTGTCGAGGTGCACGGGTTCCGACTGACTGTCTCGCGATGGCGCGGGGAGACCATCGAGCGGCACGAGATCCGGATCTCGGCCAATCGACCGAGACCACCAGTAACTCGTTCACGCTCGCGTAGCGCTACGAATTCGGTTTCACGCCTTGGCGCAACTACCGCGTGCGTTCATACCCCAAACCAGGGTCAATTCGGCTGAGTGCCACTCGAATCAGTCTTTCCTGATGATCTGCGCAGTGCCGGGACACTTCTGAGTCGCTCGTCGACGCAAGTGAACGTCGCGGCTACGCCTAGTTCCGCGTGTCCGAGACGACCTGTCCATCGCGGAGTCGAAGACGTCGCTGGGTCTGTGACGCGACCTCCTCGTCGTGCGTGGCGATGATGATCGTGACGCCGAGACGCCGCTGCAGGTCGTGGAGCAATGCCATGAACTCCTGGGCATTGGTCGAGTCCAAGTTGCCAGTCGGCTCGTCGGCGATGACGACCTCGGGTGAGTTGGCCAACGCTCGGGCGATGGCGACACGCTGCTGCTCACCACCGGAGAGGCGCGACGGCAGGTGCCCGAGGCGATGTTCAAGTCCCACCTGCGTGAGCAACTCTCTTGCACGCGCGGTGCGCTCCTCGCGGGGGACGTCACGCGGGATCATCGCAATCGCCACGTTCTCGTCAGCCGTGAGGGTGGGGATCAGGTTGAACTGCTGGAAGACGAAGCCGATCTCCTTGGAGCGGATCTCTGTCAAGACCTTGTCCGATTCGTGCTCCAACGATCGCCCGTCGAACCGAATCTGTCCCGACGTTGGTACGTCGAGGGCCCCCAGAAGTTGCAGCAGTGTGGTCTTGCCCGATCCGCTGGGTCCTTCGAGCGCCAGGGTCTCGCCCTTGGCGATGTTGAGGTTCACGCCGCGCAGCGCGTTCACGACCACGCCACCCTTCGCGTAGGTGCGGGTCACATCGGTCAGCGCGTACAGCGGGGTGCCGGCGGCGTTCGAGATCCCCTCGTTGTTCAATACCTCGGTCATCGTGTGGTCCTTTCAATCGAAGCGAAACTCATCCGAGGTCTCGGAGAGCCGAAGCGGGGGACAGCCGTGCGGCGCGCCACCCACCGGCGGCCCCGGCGATGAGACCGCCAAGCAGGGCGCCGGCGAAGGCGATCACGATCGTGGTCAGACGAATGGGGGCGGCGAGGTGCACCGTCGTCGCCACGGTGGCCGACGTCGTCTGGTGCAACAGGCCACTCACGCTCGAGGCACCCACGGCGAGGCCAGTGCTCGACACGCTCAAAGCGGGGCCCACGGCTCCGATGACCAGACAGATCACGGCGCCGACAGCGATGCCAAGTACGCCACCGATGACGCCGATACCGAGGGTCTCAGCCATGATCTGGCGCACGACACGTCCGCGCGACCAGCCGATGGCGCGCAACGACCCGATCTCACGCACGCGCTTGGACACGCTCGAGAGCGTCAAGAGCCCGGCGATCAGGAACGCCGCGAGCAGGATGAGCAGAGCCAGCGCGCCCCCCAGATCATTGGCGAGCTTGCGCGCGTTGGCGAGGCTGCCCGTCACCTGGTCTGCGAGCGACGCCGCGGTGAGCACCGTCGCTCCCGGGAGGGCGACGCGGATCGCCTTGGCGACCGCGTTGACGTCCTTGGCGTTCGCGACCGACACCAGGACCTCGTTCACGCGGTTCTGGTTTGTCGACAATACCTGCAGGTTCGTGAGGCTGAAGTAAATGTCAGCGATGTCCCCCGTCAGGGTCGGGTTCACCAGACCAACGATCTTGTAGTTCACGGCGTTGATCGCCATGGTCTGGCCCACCTTCAGCCCCTTCTGGGACGCGTAGGCGGTGGTGACCAGGATCTGGCCGTTCGAGACCGTCGAATTCGTGGACAGCCAGGTGCCCTTCACCAGCTGCACCTTGGTGACGAGTCCAGACGTCGTGTTCGACGGGTCGACACTCGCGACCGTGTAGGTCGATGTGGCCGTGTTCGTAGTGGGCGGGTTCAGGACCTGGTTGACGGTCCGTTCAGGGATCACCACGTTCTGCTGGTAGGCCTTCTGGGCGGGCGTGAGGCATTTGGCGATCGCCGAGTCAGAGCCACCGCTGAACCGGAAGCCACCACCACCGGCGCCACCGGCGCCGAAACCGCCACCGGTGGCGGGGATCGTGGTGGCGGTCGTGCCCGAGCCGAACTGCTTCTGCACGACAGACTGGATGCAAGAGCGCTCAGCGAGTTGCTGGGCGGCCGTGAGGACCGGCGGCTTGACGGTCGCGGAGATCGTCTGACCGCCCGTCTTGATCGAGGCGGTGATCTTGGGCACGGTGCCGGTCTCGTGCAACGCGTCCAGCGAGAGCGCACCGACGGTGCTCACGACGCCCTTGATCTTGGCGACGTCACTGATCGCGCTGGAGGGGAACGTGATCAACGTGCCCGGCACGAAGAAGTCGTGGGTGAACTTGGTGCCCGCGGGCCCGAGTTTCGCCAGGTCGGTGATGACCGAGGAGTTCGCGCTCGCGAGCGCTGCGGCGTCAGCCGAGTTCAGGGTCCCCCCGCCGCGACCTGCGAAAAAGCCACCCCCACCGCCGAAGCCGCCACCCCCACCATTACCGCCGCCGAAGCCGTTGGTCGGTGTCGTGGTGGTGGTGGTCGCGGTCGAGAGCGTCGGCGCAACGGTGCGCGTCACGATAATGTCCGTGCCCACCGATCCCAGTGGGGAGAGTGCCTTGGTCTGCGCGTTGCTGAGGCCCTGCGACACACCGATGATGCCCATCACCAGACCGACGCCCGCGGCGAGTCCGATAGCCGTGACCAGCGTGCGGCCAATCCGTCGACGAAGTTCGTTCCATGCGTAACTGAAGGAGATCACTCATACCTACCAAGAACAAGAGTGGTCAACGTCCTTGACCACCAAGTGAACAATACGAACTGACGAGCATCTTGTTCTTCCAAATGTGGCCTCGTGGGAACATCTTTAACAACCCTTTATTGTGACCTTACGAACGGAGAAGTCACCGCTGGAACCGACGCGAATCCGCGTTCTGAGAACCTTCAACGAAGCGCCATGCAGAAGAACGGGTTGGTATGGGCACAACTGGTCGTGACGTTGATGAGCGCGAGCTCCAACGTGCGCATGATCCGGGCGCGTCACGATGGCATGGAGTCCGACCCGATCGACCACCCCCTGCTTTGGCCCGACGAGGAAACGGTGACGCACTATTCATTCTCCGCGGACGAAGAGGCGCTGGCCTTTGTGGCACTGGTGTACCAGGCTGAATCCGAGCACCTTATGGTTAAGGCGCGCACGACTTCCACCAAGCGCCTCGGCCGCCGAGGTGCGAGTGTGCACGCCTTGCCCCCGACTCCGGAGTTGACACGATGACCCTTCGAAGAGGTTCACTTGCGGAGAAAATGAACCTGGGAGAACTTTCACTTGACAAGTTGATGCGCATGTGAGAGAACTGCATACTCCTCGGTGGCAATCCGCCGAGACTCGAAGTCGGAGATCTTCGAATCGAAGGCCCGGGGCCATCTTCGGATGGGATGTTGGTTAGCAGCAAACCCAGCGGTGCGGCGTGAAAGCGTCGTTTCCGCCGGTACGGAGCGCAAGCGACGTGCCAACGGGGCTCAGCGAGGCTGCTCTCGCTGAGGAGTTCCCAGAAGGCCTTTCGGGGTCATCGGGGGAGTTTCACCGAAAGGTGATCCCACGGACAGATTGCTGTCCACTTCGCAGGAGAAGGGGTGGCCGAGAGGCCACCCCTTCTTCGTCCGCGATGGAGTCTCCCCTTCAACATGAACGAACGGCCAGGACTACTGGTGACGAAGTGCCCGTTTACTGGTGACCAAAACCAGATGAGCTGGTGGGGCAACTATTTCGACCCCCATTTCGCCTTCGAAAGCCCTTTGATTTACTGGTCTTTCTATTTGTCCGAATGCCCCACCAGGTTGAGGCGTCGCTGCCCCCACCACGGAGTGAAGCTGGACATCGGCGGCAATGACGAAAGGCTGATGGGGCCGGTTCGCAAGGGCTCTCCCTGGCGCCGCACGACATAGCGCCCGACTCCTCCGAGCGTGAGGGCATCGACCCACTGGTGGCCCAGATGCCAGTGGCCGCCCTGCCCGCAGGGGTAGGGCACGAGCTCGTTCCCGTCACCACCCGAGCTCCCATGGGCCGCCGTCTCGTCGGGGTACGACCTCGTGGACCGCCCCGTCGAGGTGCAGTGCGCCTAGCGCGACCGCTTCGGCGACACGCCCCGCTTGGCCTCGAGGCCAACGCCGCCGGGACGGGCGGCTCTCAGGATGACGCCCGCGACCACCACGACGATGATCACCACGATCACGGCGCTCACGACGCACTCCCAGCGACGTCGTCCCCACAGCCGGCACCCATCTCGAGCACTGGGCCTTCCCAGGGGAGCGACGCTCGGCCCGGCCCGGCCTCGATATTGTCACTCCCGTGGTGGCCCGCCCGCGCGGATGAGGTCTTTCGCCTCTGACGCGGCGCTCCGTTTGGCCGCAGGCTGGAAGTGTCGGGCGAGGGCACCGCGAGGGCGCGCCTCGGTCTCGCGACGAAGGGGCGGTGACCACCATGGGCCCACTCACCAATCGAACTCGAAACCTTGCGGGACGCGGCATCCTGGCCGCGGGCCTGATGGTTGGTCTGACGGTCGGCGGGATCGCCGATAGCGGAGCCGCGACGCACCTCGACGCCGCGGGACCGACCTCGCAAACTCAGACAGCTCTCCGGGTGCCCGTCACCGGGAGCGGCGGATTCAACTACACACAGGGCAGTTACCTCGAGGGCTTCGAGTTCGCCCTGAAGCGTGCGATCGTCGTGACGAGTCTCGGCGCTTACGACTCCAACCTCTCGAAGCTCCCTAACGGCTCGGAGAACTTCGCCAGCGTGCCGGTCGCCCTTTATGACCTCACAACCCATCGGCTGCTCGCCTCGGTCACCGTGGGCGCAACCAGTCGCGCGGTCGGTGTCTACCGCTACGTGACGTTGGCCCATTCGGTGGTGCTGCGGGGCTCGGACAGGTACACGGTGGCCTGGGTGTCGCTTAGCGACCACTACGTCGCCTCGCCGAAGCTCAGGGCCTCCGCGGTCAACCCGGCCATCCGGTACCTGGCCATGGACGGCAACGGCCCCGGCGGACTCAGCCAGGTGACCACGATGGTCGAGCCGAACTGGTTCTACACCTTCGCGGCCCACGGGCTGGCCGCTCTCAACTACGACCTCGGGCCGAACTTCCTCTTCCACCTTCGCTGAGCGAGGGCGCGAGGCCCCGCAAAGACATGACACGCCATCGTGGGGTAAAAGTCTCAATTGACGAATCTGGTCACGATCGAGCTGCCTCTGACACCTTGTCCAGGTCGGCGTCGCCCAGCGTGTGACGGGTGAGGTGGTGCGTGTAGGGCGGCCGCGTCGCGGCTTGGGCGGTTCGTCGCTCGGCCGCCCTCGCGTCGACGAGCAATGCGAATCTCGCGAAATAACTCTTCAGGTTCAGGCGGTGCCCAATGGACCGACTTTGCTACTTTGTGCGCAGACAACAAGAGGAGCGTGGCCAATGTCGGCGATTGCAGAACTGATTGATGCCCAAGTCGAAGCCTACCGAGCACGAGATCTCGATAAGTTTCTCTCTTTCTTCGCCCACGATGTAGTCGTCACGGACTTCGACGGAAACGTGCTGATGGAGGGTGTCGAGGGAATCAAGGCGAACTACGAACCGCTCTTCGCAAATAGTCCAAATCTGACGGTTGAGATCACGTCACGAATCGAGACGGGGCAGTTCATCATCGATCTAGAGCACCTCGAGGGGTTCAACAACCCCCCCCATATTCCAGCCGCGAGGATCAGTTCTCAGCGACGACAGACAGACGATCAAGTGACGCGGCAAGGCGCTCAGTAGTGGTGGACCGTGCGCGCTCCAAGCGAGACTCATCCTCGAGTTTGGTCCAATCGTAGGTATGCACAACTAAGGTTCGTGCTTCATCAATGGGCCTCAACTCCCAGCGCCACAGATGTCCGACCGGTGCCTTCCCGGGTTCGGCGGGCTCCCATGCGATGCGCCGACCTTCAACGAACTCGACAACGTGATTTTCGCGAACTGATCCCGTCGTAAGGGTCATGGTGAATACGTCGCCGACTGCGTGAATTCGTTGACCGGGTGCGGCGTGTGCCAGATTGTCGTTGCCGTCCCACTCCGGTTGGCGAGAGGGGTCAGCAATCAATTCGAAGATTCGATCCGGCGTGGCGCGCAGTTCACGGGATGCGGACGCGATTCGGGGCTCGGCTGATGGCATTGACTGAGCATCTCACATCACTAAGTGGTGCACTCGTCGTTTTGTTGAAGTGGATGATCGTCGGAACCTTCAACGTCTCCTAACGCACCGCATCCCTCGAGTCGGGAATAACACCCAACGTCGGCAACGCGGTCTTGGAGGTCATCGATAGGTTCAAGCGAAAATGCGTCACCTCCAAACCTGAATCCGCCATTAGATTGTGCATGTCCCCGGAGTTGAACCCACAAGGACTAACCGAGGCGCCAATGCAAGGTGGTATTTCCGTTAAGCCGGGCCTTCGACACCAGATCAGTCAACGATGTACTAGATGTTGCCTCATGGATCAACGTGTCGATCTAGACGGCGCTGATTGAATCTCGCGTCGTTACGTCACCGATGAAGGTATGTCCGGTGATCTTGACCGAACGCGTGCCCTCTGCCATAGGAACCGACGGTGCACCATTGTTCAGATGGTCATTGTGAGCCCGACCGCTCATTTCGACGTGAGTTCCAGCTGGAACAATGACGTCAACATCGCGTCCAATGGCGTAAGCGTGGATCTCAATATCCGAAGGCAAGCTCTTGACGTTGGTCAGGTCGATTGTGACGTCTCCAAATATTGATACGGCAACCAATTCCTTCTCGACATTCCAATCTCGGGCTCGATTGCCCTTGTGGGGCCAGCCACCCTCGAATAGTGGTTCAAGACCGAGCAAGTAACGACGCGGTTCCTTCATTACGACCTCCCATCGAGGTATCCACCAGAGGAAGCAGACACGTCACAATTATCCCATGTCTGAGACGAGAAAGGGTGGGACGAAGGTCACAGAGCCAATCGCCAGTGCGAGGTTGCTTTCCTGTCACGTCGGTCCCCCTATCCACAAGTGTTCGACGCCGGTTGCGTCTACCGCATCAGTGACGACAAGATCACGGCCATGAAGTTCCTGATGTAACCACTGGATGCCTTCTCCGCATTCTTGACGACGTTGGCCGCAGACCGAGTTCGCGTCACGCCGCAACCGGGTGGTGACGCGTCGAAACAGGTTCTTCCATGCACGCCGACGTGCTCAAACTTACTCGGCGACGAGCCTCATGGTCGACGGTGACCTGGATTGACGTCGTAACCAGAAGCCATCAATGCCAAGACGCGGGGATTTCTGCGAATCTCCCATTCGCTTCAATCCGGACGATGACGGCACCGGGGTCGTCGCGATTCAGATGATTCGCAGCCGAACTTGTTGAGCTCAACAGGGCGCCGTAAATGGGGGTCGACGAACCCCACGAAAGTGCAATGATGAGGGCGACGGCGCCGACTCGCCAGTGGGAGACCACGATTGACAGATAGAAGGATCAGTAAAGTCCAGTTCGGTGTCGCCAGGGAGTGGGGTCCTGACCATGAAAGAACCTGCGCTGTTTCCACGACTCGAAGCCCGTGATCTCAACGGGGCGAAACGCTGGCTCCCTGACGCGTTCGAGGGGGACCGGAATCTCGTCTTCGTCGCATTTCGACGCCAGCAGCAGCCGATGATTGACTCGTGGTCATCGTGGCTCCGGACTGTCACTGAGGCCGGCATGGTCAGCTACGAGGTGCCAGTACTGGCGCGGCATTGGGCACCAGTGCGCCCAATGATCGACGGTGCGATGGCGACGGCGATCCACGACCCCGCGACTCGAAGCCGGACCCTCACCGTCTACGGCGACCTCGGTCGCGTGACCAAACCGTTGGGCATCACCGACCGGTCATCGGTGTGGATCTTCCTCGTCGGCCAAGGTGGCGCGATATTGGAGGTGGCGACCGGAGGCTACGACCAGGTGGTGGCCGAGCGCCTGAGGTTGGCAGCACAACGCTGATCCGTGCTGGTTGGCGCGATCGATACCGGAAGAGGCGCGACGGTCACTCCTTCAGCGTGGACCGTCGTCGCGCCACGCCGGTGACCATCTCGCCCGAGCACGGGTTCTCGCCGCGCGCCCGACGAGAACCTCAATTACCCGATGGACGGTAGGCTGATTCGGTCCTCACTCGTGGTGGACAAGGGACCTGAGGCTGGCGCTGCGCCTCGCCAACGCGAAACCTAAGGACGTCACATGGCAAACTACCGCTCCGCGTCGTTGCGGATCACGCGCGGTGCTGGAGGTCAGCGCAATCAGTTCTGCTCCAGCCTCGATTTCGCTGGTGACCAGTGACCAACGAGGAACGACGCGTCCAAGCGGCGACACGACTGCGCGAGCTCGGTCACGCGTTCGTCGCCCACGATCTCTCCGATGCGCAACTCGACCGGATCAACGGTCAGCTCGACGATATCCTCGCGACGGTCCGCTCGTCGGACACCCGCCAACGGGCCGTACCGAGTGGCAATCTCGCCGACTTCAGGATGGCAATTCCCACCGACGGACGAGTTGATCGACACCAGTTGTTCGCCGACTCGGTCGTCTCGGGCGCGGCGAACCCCATGGGCCTCGGTGCCCACTTGTGGCGTGACGATTCCGTCGCCGTGATGGACGTCACGCTCGGCAAGGCGTTCGAGGGGGCTCCCGGGCGTGCCCACGGCGGCATCGTCGCGGCGCTGATCGACGAGACGATGGGTCTCGTTCTCGCCATCAACGAGAAACTCGCCTTCACCGCGCAATTGGACATTACCTACGTCGCCCCCACGCCCATCGATCAGCCCCTGGTCGCACGGGCCTGGCTGGTGCGCGAAGACGGCCGCAAATTGAGCATCGAAGCGACCATCGAGTCCGATTCGAGGGTCATCGTGAAGGCCTCCGCGCTCTTCATCTCGGTGGATCCGCAGAAATTCCTCAAGCACCTCGCCGATCTCAACCGGTAGAGGGTCGACCTCGATATGTCCCTCTCGCTGCACCACAGGTTTCGTTCGAGCAAGGTCCCCGACGTCACTGGCTCGTTCTGGTTCCTCAAGATCCTCACCACCGCCATGGGCGAGTCGACGTCAGATTTCTTCGTCCACCGTTTCTCTCCCGCCGCGGCGGTGCTCGCCGGGGGGTTGGTCTTCGTCCTCGCCCTCTACTGGCAACTTCGGAGTCCACGGTTCCTCGTAGTCACGTACTGGTCGGCCGTGGTCATGGTCAGCGTCTTCGGCACGATGTGCGCCGACGTCGTGCACGTGGGCTTCGGTGTCCCCTACGTCGTCTCGGCGACCTGCTTCGCACTCGCGCTGGTGGCGGTCTTCGTCACCTGGCACCGCTACGAGCGCACCCTCTCCATCCACAGCATCACCACGACGCGCCGCGAGCTCTTCTACTGGGCGGCGGTCACGACCACCTTCGCCCTCGGCACCGCGACGGGCGACCTCGTCGCGGTCCCCCTGCACCTGGGCTACTTCCGCTCGGGGGTGTTGTTCCTGATCCTGTTCCTCCTGCCCGGCTTGGCCTACCGGTTCCTGCACGTCAACGCCATCGCGGCCTTCTGGACGGCGTACGTCCTGACCCGGCCGTTCGGCGCCTCATTCGCCGACTGGATCGGCGTCTCGCACCTGCGCGGCGGCCTCAACTGGGGGCCCGGGAACATCGCCGTGCTGCTCACGGCTGCCATTGTCATCACGGTCGCGTCGCTGCGTCGCACACAGCGTCGGTCCTAACCGCGAGGCTCCCCGTTAACCTGTTCACATGCCCGCAATCACTGTCGACAACCCTCTCGAACTTCCAAAAGTCGTCGCCCCGGACGTCGACGACCGAGCCCGCAGGGTGAAGTCGATCACCACCGCCCCTCGCGGACTCGAGGGCGAGGGCTTCCCCGTCCGTCGCGCGTTCGCCGGCGTCGATATCGTCGACCTCGACCCGTTCGTCCACATGGACCAGATGGGCGAGATCGACTACGGCCCCGGCGAGCCCAAGGGCACACCGTGGCATCCGCACCGCGGATTCGAGACCGTCACGTACATGATCGAGGGCACGTTTCTCCACCAGGACTCCATCGGTGGCGGGGGCATGATCCAGAACGGCGCGACCCAGTGGATGACGGCTGGCGCGGGCATCCTGCATATCGAGCGACCACCGGACGCGTTGATCGACTCGGGAGGACTCTTCCACGGAATCCAGTTGTGGGTCAATCTGCCATCCAAGCTCAAGATGACCAATCCCCGATACCAGGACATCGGAGCGTCCGCGGTGACCCTGTTGACCAACGAGAACGGTGACGCGATCATCCGCGTCATCGCCGGCTCACTCGGCGAGGTCGAGGGGCCCGGCAGCACGCACACCCCGATCACCATCGTGCACGCGTCGCTGCTGCCCGGCGGCCAGTTGGCCCTGCCGTGGAACCCGGGCTACAACGCACTCACCTACGTCCTCGCGGGACAAGGCTCGGTAGGTCTCGAGCGCCACGCCATCGCTGACGGCCAGATGGCGGTGCACGTCGACGGCGACACGGTAATCCTCTCGGCGAACGCGTCCCAGGACTCGCGCACGCAAGCCTTCGAGGTATTGATCCTCGGCGGTGAGCCGATTCGTGAGCCCGTCGCGGCGTACGGCCCCTTCGTGATGAACACCAAGGCCGAGTTACAGCAGGCGTTCGATGACTACCAGGCCGGACGACTCGGCCAGATTCCCGCCGACCACATCTAGGACGTCGCCTCGTCACGGTGCACGAGGAATGTTCCCGTCGCCCGGCTGACGAGCTTTCCCTCGCCGTTGCTGATGGTCGCCTCGGCGTAGGCGATCTGGCGGGTGAGACGAACCACGTCACCACGGACGCGATACCGCTCGTCACGCATGGCTGGCCGCATCAATTCGGTGGTCATCTCGATGGTCGCATTCGTGCGGTCCCGGCCCCGCAGCGCCGCGTTGATCGCGAAGTTCATGGCGGCGTCGAGTAACACCGAATGCACGCCCGCCTGGACCGAACCGTGGGGGTTACAGGCCAGTACCTGTGGGATGAACGTCCCGTCGACCCAGCCGAGATCCTCGCCGTCGACGCCGTAGGCGTCGAACGATCCGCCGACCGCCGCGATGATCGCCATCCCGCCGTCGCCGAGCCACCGGTCCATGTTCTTCGCGTCGTCACCCACGCTTGCGACGATAGTGCGGCGGCGCGTCTAGGCTCCGCGCGGTGGGGGTTTCCCACATTCTTGGAAAGGGAATGCAATGCCAGTAGCCGTCATTGTGGACGCAGTTCGCACCCCGGGGGGTAAGCGCAACGGAAAACTTAGTAATTGGCACCCGGTGGACCTCGCGTCCGAGGCGCTTCGCGCCATCGCCAGTCGCAACAACCTCGACCCGGCCCTCATCGACGATGTCATCATGGGCTGCGTCTCACAGGTCGGCGAACAGGCCTTCAACGTCGGGCGAAACGCGGTCCTCGCGGCCGGCTGGCCCGAGTCGGTGCCCGCGACGACGATCGACCGTCAATGCGGATCGTCCCAGCAGGCCCTGCACTTCGCCGCCCAGGGCGTCATGTCGGGCGCCTACGACATCGTCGTCGCCGCCGGTGTCGAGGTGATGAGTCGCGTCACCATGGGTTCGTCCATAGGCAAGGACTCCGGATTCCCCTTCGGCCCACGAGTCGCCGCTCGCTACGAGCCGGTCGGAGGTCTGAAGAACCAGGGCATCGGCGCCGAGATGATCGCCGACCAGTGGGGAATCTCGCGCGAGGACCTCGACGCCTTCGCCGCCGAGAGCCACCGTCGGGCGGCCCAGGCCACGAAGGAAGGTCGCTTCGAGCGCGAGATCATCCCGATCTACGTGCGCGACGAGCACGGTCAGCCGACCGACGAGCTCATGACCGCCGACGAAGGCATCCGGCCTGACTCGACGGTCGCCACGCTCGCCAACCTGAAGCCCGCGTACCTCGAAGGCGGCAAGGTGACCGCCGGCAACGCCTCCCAGATCACCGACGGGGCGTCCGCGGTCCTGATCATGAGCGAGGAGAAGGCACGCGAACTCGGACTCACCCCGCGCGCCAAGTTCCACACCTTTGCGCTCGCCGGTGTCGACCCGGTCACCATGCTGACTGGTCCGATCCCCGCGACCACCAAGGTCCTCGAGCGCGCGGGGCTGACCCTCGCCGACATTGACCTCGTCGAGATCAACGAGGCGTTCGCCTCGGTGGTGTTGGCGTGGCAGAAGGAGCACCACGCGGACCTCTCGAAGGTGAACGTGAACGGCGGCGCCATAGCACTGGGCCACCCGCTCGGTGCCTCGGGCGCCAAGCTCTGCGCCACGTTGCTGAACGAGTTGGAGCGCACCGGTGGCCGCTACGGCTTGATCACGATGTGCGAGGGTGGTGGGCTCGCCAACGCGACGATCATCGAGCGGCTCGGCTAAAGACGACGCGACGGCCCCCGTGGTTCGCCACGGGGGCTTCGTCGTCTATTTGTAGCGGGTGGCGAGGTAGAAGGCGCTGAACATCGACAGCAGACCCAGCACGAGGTACCACGACGACGTCGATCCGGGCAGCACCTGCAGGTAGTTCAACGTGATCACCAGCATGCCGAAGAGCAGCAAGTCGATCAACAACCATCCGTACCAGTGGGGGCTGTGGTCGTCGCCTACCGGACGCCGGGCGGTGACGCGGCCACGACTCTCAGCGGTGACGTAGCGACCAACGGTCTTGGCCTTGTTGTTTCTTGCTGGAGTCTTTGCCATAGAACACGATGTTACTCAACGCGTCGTGCGCCTCAGCTGCTGCCCGGCAGGGTGCTCGCGTCGCAGATCGAGATGTTGACTACCGAGTTGTAAGGAACCGACGACCCCGGTAACGTTCCCTGGCCGATCACGGTGCCGATCTGGCTCGGACTGCAGAGGGTCGGGTCGGCTGGCGAAATCGACGCCTGCAGCCCTTGTGCGGAGAGTGCCGACTGCGCCCCGCTCTGGGTGAGCGACACCACGTTCGGTACGACCACGTTGCAGACGCCCGAGGACGTCACCAATTCGACCTGGGTTCCGGCCTTGACCTCGGTGCCGATCGGGGGGAGCGTGGCGACGACGAGTCCCGACGCGATGCTGTTCGAGCACTTGGACGTGGTCGTGGAACTGACCGCGAGGCCGTCGCCGACCAACGTCGACGCCGCACCCACCTGCGTCTGGCCGACCACTGACGGCACCGGGTACAACGTCGTCGGCGCCAGGATGGTCAACGTCACGGTGTCGCCGGTCTTGGCGCTCGAGCCACCCTTAGGCGACTGGGAGAGGACGGTGTTGGGCGTCGCGCCGGGGGTCGTCGTCGTGCTGTAGGCGACCTTGTACGCGAGCGCCTTGGTCTGCAGGAGACCCTCGGCGGCGCTGAGCGACATGCCGGTCGTGTCGGGCACGGTGACGGGCGTCGTGGTGCTGCCGAGACTGACGGTCAGTGAAACGGACTCACCGTTGCGGACCTTGGCGCCGGGCTTGGGGTCCGTGGCCACGACGGTGCCCTTCGCTCGTGACGAGGAGATCTGGTGCACGGAGCCGATGAAGAGGTTGTCCGTGTGCAGCGTCGACGACGCTGAGGAGATCGTCTGACCCACGAGGTTGGGCATCTGGGTGACCGAGGCCTTGCTCAAGGTCATGAAGTAGCCGAGGCCCGCCACGGCCAGTACCACGACGACGACGGCGACGATCAGACCCGATCGGTTCTTCTTGCGGCGACGCACGTCGGTACGCGGCCCCGACATGATCGGCACGGCCTGGGTCCGCTCGCCGGGCGACACCGTGGCCACGGCCCGCGTCGCGTCCGCGCCGAAGAAGGCGCCCTGGTAGCCGGCGGCGCGGACCGGTTGGCCCTCGCTGAATCGGATCAGGTCGGCGCGAAACTCGTCCGCGGACTGGTAGCGCTCGTCCTTGGACTTGGCCAAGGCCTGCATGACGATCGACTCGAGGTCACGCGGTACGGTGTCGTTGAACTCCGTCGGCTTGGGCACGGTGCCGTGCACGTGCTGGCTCGATACCGCGACGGGCGAATCACCGATGAACGGTGGTCTCCCCACCAACATCTCGAAGAGGACGACACCGAGTGAGTACACGTCGCTACGACCGTCGACCGATGCGCCCTCGGCCTGCTCGGGCGAGAAGTAGGTCGCGGTGCCCATGACCGAACCTTCCTCGGCGAGGTGGTCCTCGCTCGACATCGCCTGGGCGATACCGAAGTCGGTGACCTTGACCTGATTGTCACTGGTGATCAGGATATTGCCCGGCTTGACGTCACGGTGGACGACGCCGTTGCGGTGCGCATAGCCCAACGCGGCGGCGACCTGGGACACGATTGCCACCGATCGCGACGCGGTCAGACTCTTCGAGCCGCGCAACACGTCGGCGAGTGACGTGCCGTCCACGAGCTCCATCACGATGAAGTAGGTGCCCGCGTCCTCGCCCCAGTCAAAGACCGGCACGATGTTCGGATGCGAGAGGTTCGCGGCGGCTTGCGCCTCGCGACGGAAACGCTCGACGAACAAAGGGTCCGCGCCGAGTTCCGGGTAGAGGATCTTGAGCGCCACCGGCCGATTCAAGAGCAGGTCCTGGGCCCGATAGACCATCGCCATCCCGCCACGCGCAATCAGGTGCGTGACTTGGTATCGATTGGAATAGATCCTGGGGTCGCTGACGGGCTCCATACCTGCCCTAGCCTACGCTCTCACTCTCGCGAGTACTCAGCGTCACTTCGGACACGTCGTCGACGTGCCGGTCGGGGCCAGCCCCGATTGCACGGCGAGCGCGCCCTCGATGAGACACTTCACGATAGGTCCGGCGACCGTAGCGCCGTAGTGGGTGATGTCCTGGAAGGGCATCACCACGGCGACGGCGACCGTGGGGTCGATGGCCGGCGCGAACGCGATCATCCAGTCGTCGGTGTTCTTCAGTTTGTTGCCGGTCTGAGCGGTGCCCGTCTTCGCGGCGACCTGATCGGCGGCGAGGAATCCGACACCAGCCGCCGTGCCGTACTTGACGACGTTCTGCATCAGGGGAACGATCTGCGCCGCCTGGGACGGCGTCAAGGGTCGCTTCCACACCGACGGCTGGAACCGCTTGACGACCGTTCCGTCGGGGGCGCTGATGTAGGAGAGGAGGTGTGGTGTCATGATCGAACCACCGTCGGCGATGCCCGCGGCGACCAGCGCCTGTTCCAGCGCATTGGACCGGACGTTCTCCTGTCCGATCGCCGAGTACGCGAGGCCCGGCAGGTTGTCGGCGAACGAGGCCGCCGACGGGAAGTAGGCGGGCACGACGTTCGGGAAGTCGAGTGGTGCCACCGTGTTGTAGCCGAACGCGTTCGCCGTCGACGCCAGAAGTGTGGCGCCGAGGTCCAGTCCGAGCAGCGCGTACCCGGGGTCGCACGACACCGGGAGCATGATCGCGATAGTCCCGCCGCAACTCGCCCCACCGTCGTTGTACAACAGCAGGTTCGAGTTCGGGAGCTTCGTGAACGCCCCCTTGGGGTACGCCTTCGCCAGAAGGTCCGGACGACCGGCGACGGCGGCGGCGGTCGTGATGACCTTGAAGGTGGAACCCGGCGGAAAGGTCTGCTGGGTGGCGACGAGCCCCAACGGGGGGAACCCGTCGGCGTCGTTGGTGTTGTACTTCTTCCAGGCCGCCGCGACGACCGGATAACTCGACGAGGTGAGCGGTACGGGGTCGTAGGTCGGGTTCGAGTACAGCGCGAGCACGGCACCCGAACGAGGATCGAGCACCACTGCCGCTCCGTCCTGTCCCGCCATGTTCGTGGCGGCAATGCGCTGGATCGCCGGCTGCAGCGTCAAGGTGACACTGTCGGCGGCACTCGTCGGGGCGAGCAACTGCTCGAAGCTCGTGGCCGGCTGGGCGTGAGCGGTCAGGTAGCCGTCGTACTCGCTCTCGAGGCCCCACGGGGCGTAGAACGGCGACGAGAAGCCGACGACGCCCGACGTCAACGACCCCAGCGGGTAGACGCGCTTGTAAGGGTAGAGGTGGTCACCCGTCGCGTCGGATTGGGCGAGGATCGTGCCGTCCGCCGCCACGATCTCGCCACGCGCGAATTCCGTCGACGCCGTGCGGTTCCTCGGATTGAGCGCAGACTTCGCCAGTCCCGGTGCCCGGAAGAACTGAATCGAGGCGGCCTGGGCCGCGACGAGCATGAACAGGACCAGGATGATCGAGGCGAGGATGCTGAGTCGGCGCGACACGTCCTAACCCTTCGTCGCGGTGGTCGTCGTCACCGCGGCTGTCGACGTCGTGCCCGCGATCGTGGTGGTCGTCGTTTGGGTCAATTTCCACTCACCGTAGAGCGTGCTCGCGTACTGGACCGCCGCCTCAAGCGTCGGTTCGCTGATCGTCGCCCCGAGCGCCAACTGATCGGCCACTCGCAGGTTCTTCGAAAGGTACTGCGTGTCGAACACCTTCGTCGGTTTGAACCACATCAATCCCGACGGTTGACCCTGGTAGACCGCGATCCGGCCGGTCGCGACATCGTTGCCGAGGTAGTAGGTCGAGTACGCGTACCAGTGCAGCACGCCATACGCGCCGGCGACCAGCGCGAGAAAGAACGCCACGCCCGCCGTAAGGCGCCACGAGATTCTGCTCGGTCGCCGCGATGACCCCGCACGAGATTGAGCAACGGGCGCCACCGGTGGCGCTATTGAACTCATCGTCTTCTTGATCGGCCTCGCGGGAAGGTCGACCTCGTCGAATTCGAGCAGTACCGCCGAGATGTTGTCACGACCGCCGGCCTGCTTCGCCGCCGCAATGAGTCCCTCGATCGCGTCGTCGAGCGTCACCGGCGAGCTCGCGATCCGGGCGATGGCCTCGTTCGAGAGTTCATTTGACAAACCGTCACTGCAGAGGAGGAGCCGATCGCCGGCCTGTGCGTTGACCGACATGACGTCGATGTCAATGCTCCCCTCGACGCCGACACCCCTCGTGAGTTGGTGGCGTCGAGGATGGGTCAGCGCCTCGTCGGGCGTCAGTCGACCCATACGCACCCACTCCTCGGCGACGCTGTGGTCATCGCTCAGTTGACGAAGGGCGCCATCGCGCAATTGGTAGGCGCGCGAGTCGCCCACGTGGAAGAGGGTGGGCGAACGAACGCCGTCCTGATCCAGGGTGAGCCCCACCGCGATGACAGTGGTACCCATTCCGAAGCGGTCCGGATTGTCGCGAGCCCCTTGCAGCACCGCGGCGTTCGCCGCCTCGATAGCTCCGTGAAGACCGTCGACCGTTGGATTGGCGAGGAATCCGTCGTACACCGCGTCAATGGTCATCGCCGAGGCGACCTCGCCCGCCGCGTGACCACCCATGCCGTCGGCCACGATGGCGAGCGAGTCGTCGACGAATATCGCGTCCTGGTTCGTGTCGCGTACCAGTCCGGTGTCAGTTGCCGCGGCGTAACGCCAGCGCGTCAACGAACCACCTCGAATAAGACGCCACCGATCTGGACGATGTCACCGCGGCTCAGGTGCACGCGCCCCTTGACGAGTTCCTGATTGACGTAGGTGCCATTGGTCGAACCCAGGTCCTCGATCGAAAGGTCCCCATCGTCGTTCGCAAGACGCGCGTGGCGCGACGAGAGGAAATTATCCTGAAGCTGAAGATCGCAATCGGAACTGCGCCCAACGGTGATCGCGTTCTCCACTTGCACGCGCTCGCCGGTGCGGTCAATCGGTTCGATGAACTCCAGGGCGAGGCTCCCGCCCTTCTTGCGACGACCCGTCGTCGCATCCTCTGGGGGGCGCGCCTCCACTTGAGCGGCGCGAATCACCCGGGCGAAGAAGAGAATCGCGACACCCATCACGAGGACCTGCAGTGGGCGAACCACTGCCGCGTAGTTCGTCGACGCGACGAACTGGCTCAAGCGAGCTCAATTCGAAAATGGAGCGGGCCAACAGTGATGTCATCACGGGGTGAGAGCGAGACAGCCGATATTCGGTGGCCGTTCACGAACGTTCCGTTCGTCGACTGGAGGTCACGAACGGCGACGCCCTCGCTGGTTCGCCACACCTCGGCGTGACGACGCGACACATTCGTGTCGTTTACCACGACCGCGACGTCTGGGCTTCGACCAATGATGATCGGATGCTCGCCGACAGGAAAGGTTCGACCATCGCTCGCAATCAGTCGCGGCTGGGCCTCGCCACCAACGAATTCGGTCTTCACGGACATGTCACCGCTCTTGATGTCGTCATCGATGAAGATCTCAACCGCAACTGGTCCCACGAAGCTGTAACCCTCGCTCACCGCGTGCTGGCGAACTGTCTCTTCGAGCTCGCTGACCAACGCCTTTTGAAATCCGTCGAAGCGGGCCGCGTCCTCTGGTCCGAGCCAGATTCGAATCTGATTCGGCGAGAGCGGTCCCTGCGAGGAGAGGCGGCGCGCGAGGTCGACCTCGCGGACGATTCGAGTGCCGATCTCGATGGGCTGGAGCGCGTTCTTGAAGGGACGCGATAGCGTCCGTTCAAAAATTCGCTCAAGGCGATTCTCAACTCTTTTTAGGACCATGACCTCTTTAACTGTATCGGTCGGACCAACTTCCTAAGGACTGGGAACATAAGGGTTCTGGAGTTGGACTATTGTTGCAAGGTCTTAGGGCGAGTGGCGAAATTGGCAGACGCGCAGGCTTCAGGTGCCTGTATCCGAAAGGATGTGGGGGTTCAAGTCCCCCCTCGCCCACCAGTGTGATGTCGCTGGATTTCTGGGACAACATAGCCTGGGGGTCGCGCGTCGTGTCGAGGTTGAAATAGCGCAGCACTTCACCCTCCTGGGAGTCGGCAGGCACGTCCAGATCCGCCATGAGGATAATCACCAGTTCGTGACGAAGCGATTGACCCGGACGTGGGGCTCCTCGATGCTCGGGGACTCCGGCTGGCATCGTAGCCACTTCATCCTGGTCAAGCGGTAACGCTCGACCTCGCCCTGGGTCTGGAGGGTCGCAACTGTCAGTGATACCCGACGTGGGTTTGCAGGCAGCACCTACAACATCTCGCCGTCATGAGCGAACTCCTCTTCGTAGCCTTGACGAAATGGTCCGACCCGCCACGATTCTCGTAAGCCTCGCTACGGCACTTAGTGGCTTCATCATCATCGCTGTCGCGCATTCACGCGACACCGCCTGCCAGCTACGTCTTGGCGCCTACGTGGATCAAAGCCTGAGCGTGAGCTGCCAAAACATCGTGTCGGCGTACTTCGTAGGCTTCACACTCGTCGTGGGTGGCCTGCTCGCCCTCGCGTTAGCGCTGATGCTGATGACGCGGCGTGAAGGAATCACGAAGATGTCAGCACCATCGACGCACGCGCCCGTCGCCACGCGTCACGTGATCTGAGTTGCACCGGGATCACAGGGACGCCACGTCGTCATGGTGACGATTGGTTCACAACGCGACGTGAGAATCGAGACCTCGTCGTGGCGGCGCCTGCTCTAGCAGTTGTTCGAGTATGCCGCTGGCGAATCGCAACCCCTCGAAATCTCGCTCGTGCTACCCCCGGTCCATGCGGCCGCAGTCGGGTGATGGTGGCGCCACGTCGACGAGCAGTCGATGCATACCGTCTTGATTCTCTGTTCTTGTAGGCCTTCGCCTACAAGAACAGAAAGATATTTCTCTATAGAGAAATAGGTTGTTTCTGACAACCTTGGGCGCTGGCCTGCGTGACGGGCTGAAAGACTGGTACTGCCCGCGACACTCGGGAGCACTGGGGTCGACGTGATGAGGCGTCATGAGCCTTCGCCTCATCATGCGATCCCTCCTCACGGGTCAGAGGTCAGGCGCGATGTCGACGAAGTGCCGTCGAACGCCCTAGGCGCTGCGTTACCCCCCAATCCCCTTCATCCCTTCATCCGAACGACTCGCAACCTTGTTGTCAGCGCGAGAATCGTGTCATAGAGTCGCATTGGAAAACCGATTCAGATGTGTGCGTTGCAGAGTAAATTTCGCAGGAAAAGATTGGGTCTTCACCAAATGGAAGGGTGTGGTGGTGGTCAGTATCGTTATCGTCGACGATCATCGGATAGTGGCTGAAGGGCTCGCTCGCCTCGTCCAGGACGACCCCGAGATTCGTGTCGCGGGCCTGTTGGGCTCAGGTGAAGATCTTCTGACCTGGTTGCGCCGGGCAGATCCTCCCGACGTGTGTGTCCTCGACCTGTCGATGCCAGGAATGAACGGCGCCGACCTCCTCGCGACGCTGCGTTCCCAGTACCCGTCCGTTCGTGTCCTCATCGTTTCGGCCGCGGCCCGTCCGGAGATCGCTGCGCGTTGCCTTCGAGAGGGGGCGAACGGCTTTCTCTCGAAGTTCCGATCGAGCGAGTCGTTCCTCGAAGCTCTTCACGCGGTGGCGGCGGGTGAAAGCTACGTCGATCGGGGCCTCTTCACTGAAGTGCTGGAGTTCCTCGCATCTCATCCGACGGGCGAGAACACCGTCGGCGACCTGTCGTCACGTGAGTTCGCCGTCATGCAGAGGCTCGCCGAGGGTATGAGCGTCAAGGAGATCGCGGCCACCCTCAATCTGAGCGCGAAGACGATCTCGACCTACCGGGCACGACTGATGAAGAAGATGAACTTCAGATCCAACGCCGATCTCGTCGCGTACTGCATCAACCGCGGACTCATTCAGGCGATAGAGACATGAGCGGGGACGTACAGGCGTCACCGCCGCCGCCATGGTTCACGGCAATCTCACGCGAATTGGTCGAGTTGGGTCTCGACGCCTTGGACGATCTCGCCCTCGCCGTCATCTCGACAGACATGACGGGCGTCGTCACCGGCTGGAACCGAGCCGCCGAGGAGATCTACGGCTACGCCAGCGAAGAGGCGGTCGGTCGACCGATTGAGGAGCTCACCGTCGGCCCGCTGGAGCGAGCGCAGGCTGACGAGATCATGGGTCAATTGGGTCAAGGGTTGCCCTGGGCAGGGAAATTCAACTGCAAGCGTCGAAGCGGCGGCTTTCTCACCGTCAGCGTCGTCGACCTCTGCGTCGTGGACGAGAGCGGCGCCGTATGCGGCATCGTGGGCTTGTCGCGCGAGGAACCTGACAAACTCCAAGCGACGTTGAAGGAGTTGCGTGCCCTGCGCCTGGACGCACAACACGGCGATGCGATGCGCACTGAGGCTGCACGCGAGATAGCCGCACGGCTTCACGATGACCTTAGCCAGCAATGTCACCAGTTGGTCGCGACGACCCACGAGGTCCTGCAATCGTCCGAACTCTCAGCGTCCGATCGTGTCCACCTCGAGGACCTGAGGTTGCGACAGGAGCAGTTGGTCGCCAGCCTGCAGAATCTGTGGGGCTCGCTGCGGCCACCGCTGCTCGATGATTTCGGCGCGAGAGCCGCTCTCGAGCAGTTGGCCACCAATGCGACGTTGGCGGGAATCTCCCGAGTGGACGTGGGCCTGGACGAAGGCATCGACGAGCTCTCGACACCGCTCAAGGAGGTCATCGTCCTGGTCGCCCAAGAAGCGATTGCGAACGTGGTTGCGCACGCTCACGCCTCGCAGTGCTCGCTGACGGTGACCCTTGAGCACGACAGTGTCGTTCTCGAGATCACCGACAACGGCGTCGGAATCAAAGGATCGGAAGGTTTCGGCACACGACTCATGCGTGATCGCGTGCAGGCCTTCGGCGGCTTCCTCGAAATCCAACCCGGACCAGCCGGAGGGACGACCGTCCTGGTCGAGTTGGAGCAGCAGTGGTCGAAGTTAGCGCCGCTCGAGTCCCTCATTGACCCGCACGTGATCATGAAGGCCGTGCGTGACGAATCGGGCGAAGTGGTCGACTTCGTCTATACCGAGGCGAATGACGCCGCCGTGAGCTACAACCGAACCACTCGTGCAGCGTTGGTCGGGAGCCATCTGATGGAGCTCCTCCCGGGACATCGCAACTCGGGCCTCTTCGCGATGTACGCCCACACGGTCGACTCGGGCGAACCACTCGTGCTGGACGACTTCGTCTACCCGAACGAGATCATGCACTCGGATAGGCGTTATGACATCCGCGCGGTCAAGGTTGGTGATTCCCTCAGCTACACGTGGCGCGACGTGACAGAACGTCACGAACTGTTGGAGGACTTCAAACTGCTCGCGGAGAACGCCTCCGATGTTGTCTACCGATTGGCCCTCGATGGGACCCTGTCCTGGATCTCCCCGTCAGTGGAACGCGTACTGGGGTGGCGACCTGATGATCTCGTGGGCCACTCCGTCGCGGCCATCACCCACCCCGACGATGTCCCAACCCTGTCGGAGCGCGAACCACTCGCCGGAGTCCAGGAGAGCGTGACCTTCGAGGCTCGTATCCTCGCGCGCGACGGTGAGTACCACTGGTGCAGTTTCTACGCCAGACCCGTGCTCGACCAAGCCCACGAAGCCGTTGCCGAAATCGGCAACTTCCGCATCATTGACGCCGAGCACCTCCAACGCGAGCTTTTCGAAGCCTCCGAGGAGCGATACCGATTGCTCGCCGAGAACTCGTCGGACGTGATCGCGGTCGCCAATTCAGACGGTGTGCTCGAGTGGGTCTCCCAGTCGGTCACGTCGATGCTGGGCTGGTTGCCAGAGCAACTCGTGCAGAGCAGGTTCGCGGACCTGGTGCATCCCGATGACGCGGACATCCTTGTGAAGAGCCACTCGACGACTCCTCCCGGCGGGACTATCCACAACACCGTGAGAGTCCGAACAGCAGCTGGTGACTACCGCTGGATCACCACATCGGTGCATGAAGTGCCGAGAGTCTACGGCGTCAGCGGCGCACGTCTGGCGTCGTGGCGCGATGCACAGGCGGAGGTCGAGGCCACACTGGCGCTTGGCGAATCTGAATCGCGCTTCCGACTGGTGGCCGAGCACGCGTCGGACGTGGTGTTCCTGGTCGACAAGGACGACGTGATCCGTTGGGCGTCGCCGTCGGTCGCGACCGTGCTCGGCTGGCAACCCTCCGACCTCGTAGGTCGCTCGAACAGCGACATCATCGCTCCCCGGGACCTTGACGTGGTCCACGCGGGCCGAGGGATGGCCGACGCGGGCGGTGTGGGCAAGGTCCAACTGCAATTACGTCAGCCCGACGGAACCCTTCGCTGGTGTGAAGCCACCACGGTGCTGACCACCGATGAGGCGAATTGGCCCTCCGCTCGCGTGGTGAGCGTGCACGACATCGAGGCTGAGGTCGCGGCTCGCGACGCCCTTCGCGCCTCAGAGGCACGATTTCGACTGCTGGCCGAGAACTCGACGGACATTGTGTACGAGAGCGACGAGAACGGCGCGATTGTGTGGATCTCGTCGTCGGTGCAACGGGTCCTCGGGTGGGACCCGAAGTCGCTCATCGGGACGTCATCGCTCGGGCTCATTCACGAAGATGACCAGCCCACGGCACAATCCGACCGTGAGCGAGTTCTGCGCGGCGAATCCAGCCAGGACCTGGAGATTCGATTCCAGTCAGCCCAACATCGTTTCCACTGGATGTCGGTCCACGCCCAGCCCGTTCGAGGTCGAGGCGGACGGATATCAAGCATCGTTGTCGGATTGCGCTTGGTAGACCGGGAAGTGGCCGCCCGTGAAGCGCTGGCGGCGTCCGAGGCCCAGTTCAAGATGCTCGCGGAGAATGCCTCGGACATCGTGTTCCGGGTCGACGACCAAGGATCGCTCCAGTGGATCTCTTCCTCGGTGGAACTGGAACTCGGATGGCCACCGGATGTCCTCGTGGGACGGTCGGCCACAGGACTCATATTTCGAGACGACCACGACAAGGTCCTCGCCGCCCGCGCGCTCGCCTTGACCGGGGTGAGGACTCGCAACCTCGAGATTCGCATGATCAGGAAGGACGGCGAGTGCCAATGGACGTCCGCGGACGCACGCCCTCTCCTCGATGAATCAGGCAGGGTCGACGGCGTGGTCGTGAGTGCCCGTAACTGTCACAACGAAGTACTCACGCGACGCGCCTTCAACACGCTCTCTGAGGCGAGTCAAGCACTGGTTCTGTCTGAGCACGAAGACGGCCTTCTGCACGAGATGTGCGAGGTGGCCGTCAAGGAGGGTGGGTACCGGCTGGCCTGGTACGGCCGCAAGGTCTACGACGACGCGTGCTCCGTTGCGAAGGTCGCTACCAGTGATTTGAATCGCGACTACGTCGAGGGCCTCGACGTGAGGTGGGACGACGGGCCGCAGGGCCAGGGGCCCACGGGCCGTGCAATCCGACTCGGGAAGACCTTCGCACTGCGCGACTTCCGCACCGACGCGTCGTTTGCTCCCTGGAAGGACACCGCTGCGGCACATGACTTCCTGTCGTGCATCGCGCTCCCGGTGTGGATCGAGGGCAAGTTGGATGGAGCGTGGCAGGTGTACGCGTCCGAGCCCGACGCGTTCGCCCCCGCCGCGGTGTCCATGCTGGAATCACTGGCGGCCGAGATTGGCTTCGGACTCACGAGGGTCCGCGATCGTTCGCGACTCGCCCAATTGACCAACGACCAGGTGCTCCTGAGCACGGCGATCGAACAGGCTGGCGAGTCTGTTGTCCTGACCGACCCGGAAGGCTCGATCATCTACGCGAACCCGGCCGCGTCGCTCACGAGTGGCTACGGCCACGAGGAGCTGATGGGGGCAATCCACGGATGCTGCAGAGCGGACTCCAGGACCGATCGTATTACGAGAGGATGTGGAGCACTCTCCTCAGCGGCGCGACGTGGAAGGGCGTGATAGTCAACAAGCGCAAGAACGGGAGCCTCTACGAAGAGGAAGCCACGATCTCACCGATTCATGATGCCGATGGCCATTTGATTGCCTACGCCGCGGTCAAGCACGACATGACCCAAGAGAACCTGCTGCACGAGAACCTCAGTCGCGAGGAGCGCGACCGCGACACCATTGTGAGCCTGATGCGCGAGGTCCGCCAGGCGGAGACCGTCGAGGCGACAGCCGCGCACTTGTGCGAGTTGGCCACCACGCTGGATTCCGTCGATGCGGCATGTCTGTTGCTCATCCAGCGTGATGGGGGGCTCGTGCCGATCGGCATCAGCGGCTCGACATCGTTCGACGTCAAAGCGCGTACCCCCTTCAGGCTCGACCAGGCCGCGAACATCGATTCGCTGAAGGGCGGTCCGGTGATCATCTCCCTGTCACCCGATGACTGGCCATCGAATCCTGGCGTGATCAGCACGATCCAGAGCGAGGGCCTGCGCTGCATCGTGATGGTCCCGGTCCGTTTCCAAGGCGAGTTGATCGGCATCCTCGCCCTCGGCACCAAAGACCCGAAGGGTGAGCGCGTCATGGCAAGCCGTTTCGGCCATTTTGAGGAACTCGGGTCCTACGCCGGCACCCTCCTCGGCAGCGCCGCGGGCGCCTACGAGCGCCAAGGGGTCATCGCTCGTCGTGTCCGCGAGGTCATCGAAGGGCGACAGTTCCGTCCAGTCTTCCAGCCCTTCGTCGATCTCGACTCGGGCACCATCGTTGGCTACGAGGCGCTCACACGCTTCGATGACGGCATCAGGCCCGATATCCGTTTCGAGGAAGCGCACTCCGTGGGTCTCGGTTCCGAACTCGAAGCAACCTGTGCCCGGGCGTCGCTCGACGCCGCCCGCGATCTTCCAAGAGAGCTGTTCCTGAGCATCAACTTCTCGCCAGCTGCGCTGCTGGACGGCCGGGCGGCTGGCGTGATCGCCGGAGCGAATCGTCAAATCGTGGTCGAGATCACCGAGCACACTGAGATCGCCGACTACTCGGCGATCAACAAGGCGATGGCGCAGATGGACGGAGTGAAGTTGGCGGTCGACGACGCTGGGGCCGGTTACACCAGTCTGAGCCATATCATCCAACTTGCCCCCGAATTCGTGAAGCTGGATATCTCGATAGTCCGAAACATCGACACCGACAGTGCGCGGCGAGCCATGGCCGCCGGCATGTGTCACTACGCTGCGGAGAGCCGCACCGTGATCATCGCTGAGGGCGTTGAGACCCAGGCCGAAGCGGACACGTTGCGCGAACTCGGCGTCACGCTGGCCGAGGGTTCACTGCTCGGACAGGGCTACCTCTTCGGCCGACCCGGTCCCTTGCCGTAGGTCTGTTTCGACACGACCTACTGGAAACAGCGGCGCTTCCCGTTAGTGCACGCTGGCGGCGACGTGGTCTCAGGAGCCAATGACGCCCGTATCCCCGATCGCAACCTGCGGGCATCGGCGGGTGACACTCGCCTCGCTGGCCAAGCATCCCACGCCCCGAGTTGGTGCGCACAGGGATGTCGGCGCCGAGAAACATCGCAGGAGAGGAATCCGCCGTGCGGTGTCCTTAGTCGGTCTGAGTCGACGTGTTCACGCGAGTCGCGTTCTTACTCACGACGCTGCTGGCGACCGCACTCACTCTCGTCGCTACGAGCACCGGGCGCCTTCTCGAACACCGAAGTGAGTGCAGCGACAAGAACCAGACCGCTCCGGAACACCTGGAGCGGCTCGTCGGTGTCGACGTCTCGCCGTGCTGAGCAGCCTCGGTGCACGGCGACTCGACCTGATTGAGAACCGCTTGATCGTCACTCGCCGACGAAGCCGGACCACTGTCGCATATAGGTGAGGAACTCCTCGCCCATTCCTTCGGACCGCAACACCTCCGCCGGCACCGGCAGGGTCCGCATGGCGAACGTCGCGTCGCCGCGGACTCGGTTGGGGAAGTCGTGGTTGGTGATTGCGGCGCGGCCGATATCGACGACGTCGACTCCGGAAGCCAGCGCACGGTTGACGTCGCCACCGCTGTAGATCCGTCCCGCCGCCGCCAGCCGCGTCGAGCCGCGTTCCAGTCCGGTGAAGAGTTCGAGAAGTGGCTGTCCGGCGAACTCCTCGTCGATCGCCTCCTTGAAGACGTTCCACAATGAGAGGTCGATGAGGTCCACGTCGCCGCACGCCACGAGGCGCTGGTACAACTCGAGGATGTCGACGGTGGCGACGTCGAAGCGCTCCGGTGAAAGGCGCACGCCCAGATGGAAATCCTCACCGCAGCGCGCACGGATCGCGGCGATGATCTCGAAGAAGATGCGTGAGCGGTTCTCGGACGAACCACCGTACTGGTCGTCACGATGATTGTGCGTGGCGTCGAGGAACTGACAAAGCAGGTAGCCGTGCGCGCCGTGCAGCTCCACGCCGTCGAAGCCGGCGCGTTGAACGCGCGCCGCGGCGAGCACAAAGGATTCGACCACCTCGGCGACCTCCTCGGTCGTGAGGGCCCTCGCTCCGGTCACATCATCGTCGAATGGAGCCACCGGGGCCGCACCGATGAGCTCGGCGGGCGATCGCATCCCGGCGTGGTGGAGTTGAACGATGGCGAGACTTCCGTGCGACGTGATGGCCCGCGCCAAGCGCGCGAGGCCCTCCACGTGCTGGTCGGAATAGCAGCCGAGTTGGCCCGTAAAACCCCGTCCGTTCGCTTGCACGTGCGACGCGCAGGTCATGGTCATTCCAAAGCCACCTTCGGCCCTCATGACGAGCCATCGGAACTCGTCGTCACTCAGGGTGCCGTCGTCGTGACTCTGCTGGTTGGTGAGCGGCGCCAGCATGAAACGATTCTTCATGTCGGGTCCGTGCGCGAAGGTGACGGTGTCGAATGGTGTGGTCATGAAGTCTCCTCGGTCGTCCAGAGAGTCTGGCCGACGCGGTGGTCCGTCAAATGCAAAGGGCCACCGCCTCGGCCGCGTTCCCTAGGCGTGTGGCGCGTCCTGTTCGTGCATGCTCTTCGTCGCCACATACCGTAACGCGAGGAACGTGAGACCGGCCACGACGAATCCGACGTAGAAGGCCATGTCACCGTAGTTGAACCAGTGCTTGGACGCCCAGCCGATGTAGATGGACGTATCCATGAACGGGATCGACACCACGAAACCGATGACCATGGCCACGAGCGCGTCCCAACGCGTGTGCAGTGCGTCGTACTCCACGATGCGGCTCACGTCCATGGCGCCGTGATGGCGCCACCAGTCGACCATCTGAATCGCCGCGAACGGCGGCACCCAGTAGGTCGCGAACAGCAGGACGTTCTCGAACTTCGTCGCCATATTGCCCGTGTTGAGCCAGAGCGTCAGGAAGAACGCGATCACGGTCACGAGTACCGCGATGTACGGCCTCTTGATACGCGCACCCGCGGCTTGCAGGGCCAGTGAGCCCGAGTAGTCGTTCATCGCGTTGACCGCGACCGTGCCGATCCAGATGGACACCAACGCGGCTCCGCCCAGGAGCCCTCCACCGAGCAGGTGTTGAATTCCCGCGGACGTGTCGTTGACCGTCAAGGATGCCGCCGAGAGTCCGAGGATCTCGATCCAGATCGAAGAGAGCGAGACGCCCGCCAGGGTCAACCAGAAGATCCTCGATCGTGATGTGTCGTGCGCCATGTAGCGGCTGTAGTCCGACGCGTAGGCCCCCCACGAGATCACGAAACTCGCCGCGATCGTCGTCATCAGGATGAAGCCGCCCACGAGCGAGCCACCGTGGGCGGTCGCCGGGGCGTGCCAGTTACCTATGTTGATCAACTTGACGGTGATGATCACGAAGAGGACGCCCAGCACGATTGACATCCACTTCGTGAACAGGTGCATGGCCTCGTAACCGAACAGACCCAGTACGCCCTGCATGACGAGCACGATGAGCAGACCCAGCCAGAACGGTACGTGGATCAAGATGTGAATCGCCTCGGCCCCGAAGATGGCGTTGATGGCGTCCCACGCGATGGTCGAAAGCCACTGGAGCGCGCCGGGCACGATGACGCTGCGCCCGAACGTCAAACGGGCGAGTGGAATCTGTCCCACGCCGGTGACGGGTCCCCACGTTCCGAGGATTGCGACCAGCAACCCGCCGAGCACGGTGCCGAGCACGATGGCGACGACCCCGAGTCCGAAACCGACGCCGATGTAGCTCGCCGTCCCGAGGGTGCCGATGAAGAAACCGGCCGGGACAAGATTCGGGGTGAACCAGACGGTGAAGATTCGATGGAGCCGCCCGTAACGGTTATGGCGCGGGATCGGCGCCATGCCGTGCATTTCGAGCGTCGCCTGCCCCTCTTTCGATGGCATGCTGCCCTGATAGATGTTGTCGTCCATGAATGCCCCCCTACGTTGGTGTTCGTACTTCATTCCTGTGCTGCACATCGGTGATGCGATAGTTGAACGTCTACACCTCGGGTGGCGTCAATCGCCGGTGCGCAAGGGCCTGCGCTCTGGTGTGAAGGGCGATTTCTCGCATCGTGGCGGTCCACACGTGCGGTGAGCCCGCCGCGAGCTCCATGATGTGCCCCAGGGCCACCGCGCGCGAGGGCCTCCCGGAGAGAAAGGGGTGTGCCGTGAGGACGAAGCACCCGTGCTCGGCCGTCGCCGCCTCGAACTCCAGCGTCCACATCTCTCGGCACTTCGCCGGGCTGTCGATCATGTTCGTCTCGAAGAGTCCCGGGAGGTAGCAGTACTGCTCCCAGTCATCGAGTGCCCAGTGGATCGGAATCTCCACGATGCTCTCGTCGCCGCTCCCCACCGCGAGTTCGTAGGGGCTGTCCGCGTCCATGAGACTTGAGTCGTAGAGAAAGCCGTAGTCGTGCAACAGGCGCGGCGACCGGTAGTTCAATTCCCACATCGGGGCGCGGTAACCAATCGGCGTCACGCCCGCGACCTCCGCCAGCGCGGCGATACCCCGCTCGAGGTAGCTGATCTCGGTCGCCTCGTCGGCGTCACCCAGTGGTTCGTGGAGGTACCCGTGGTGAGCGATCTCGTGACCGTGCGCCACGATGTCGCGAACGACGTCGGGATAGCGGTGCGCCGTGAAACCGGGAACGAAGAACGTCGCCTTGATGTCGTGGCGGTCCAGCAACTTCAACAGTCGTGGCACCCCCGTCAGCGGTCCGTAGGACTGGTGGGACATCACGCTCATTCGTGACGCCGCCCCGGGAGCGAACGAGAGCACCGCAGACTCCGCATCGAGATCGAAACAGAACGATGCGGCAGCCGTGGCCCCCCCGGGCCACGTCGTACAGAACGCTGACGTCATCGCATCCGCGCCGCTTCGAGCAGCGACACGTATTCATAGGCGAGGTTCGCCGCGGCGATGCCGGTGATCTCGGCGTGGTCGTAGGGCGGAGCGACCTCGACGACGTCGGCGCCCACGATATTCGCTCCCAAAAAGCCGCGAACCAGTGCGACCAACTCGCGACTGTTGAGCCCGGCGGTCTCGGGGGTACCCGTGCCGGGCGCGAACGCCGGGTCGAGCACGTCGATGTCGATCGAGAGGTAGACCGGTTGCTCACCGACCTGCTCGCGCAGGCGCTCCACGATCGCGGGCACGCCGACCCGGTCGACCTCGAGACAGTTGAACATCTTGAATCCCATAGCGGCATCTTCGTCCAGATCGGACGTACCGTAGAGCGAACCCCTGATTCCGACGTGGGCGCTCTTTCCCGGGAGGAAGAGTCCTTCCTCCGCAGCACGGCGAAACGGCGTGCCGTGCGTGTAGGGCGCACCGAAGTAGGTGGGCCAGGTGTCGAGGTGCGCGTCGAAATGGACCAGGGCGACCGGGCCGTGGACCTTCTTCATGGCCCGCAGCAACGGCAGCGAGATCGTGTGGTCGCCGCCCAATGTGACGAGACCCTGTCCCTCGCCCATCAAGACCAACGCCCCCGCTTCGATCTGCTCAATGGCCTCGACGATGTCGAAGGGATTACAGGCGATGTCGCCGGCGTCCACCACCTGCTGAAAGCGGAAGGGCTCGATATCGAGCGACGGGTTGTAGGGTCGCAGCAGGCGCGAGGACTGGCGGATATGGGCTGGTCCGAAGCGCGCCCCGGGCCGGTAGGTGACGCCAGAATCAAAGGGAACCCCGACGATGGCGACGTCGTGGGGGCCCACGTCCTCACGGCGGGGCAACCGGGCGAAGGTTGTGAGTCCGGCGAAGCGCGGGACCTCCAGGCCGTTGGTCTGACCGATGATCTCACGTGACTCGCTCATGCTCTCGACCGGACCTCTCCACCATTGACCTGCAACACCGTTCCCACCATGGCTCCCATTCGTCGGTCGGCGAGGAACGCCACCGCGGCGGCGATCTCGTCGGCATCGGCGACGCGGCCCAACGGGATGCCCTTCGCGTAGAGGGCCTCGATCTGGGCGACACTGACTCCGGCGGCCGCGGCGTCGACGGCCAGTTGAGGCGTCGACGTCACGCCCGGCGCGACACCGTTCACGATGATCCCCTCGGGCGCCAATTCGCGGCCCAGCGTCTTGATAAGTGAAATGAGCCCCGCCTTGGACGCCGCGTACGCGGTCGCGTCAGGCCAACCGACCATTCCCCAGTAGGACGACACGATGACGATACGGCCGGCACCGAGAGCGCGCATCGACGGAAGCACGGCTTGGACGAGTCGATAGGTCCCGCTCAGATTGGTGTCGATGACTTTCCACCAGTCGTCAACGGGGTGATCGACGAAAGGTGCCATCGTCATGTACGCGGCGTTGCAGACGAGTGTGCCGATGGGTCCGGAGTCCTCAACGAGCGCGTCGACCATCCGAAGCACCTGATCGCTCTTCGTGATGTCCGCGGGCGCCGCGATCCCGTGCACCTCACGCACCATGTCGTCCATCGCGGGGCTCGCGACGATGTCGTTGACGGCGACGCGCGCACCACCGGCCGCGAGCCGACGGGCAATGGCGGCCCCGATCCCCTGGGTGGCGCCGGTTACCAGCGTCGTCGAGTTCGTATCGAGTTCAGTCGCGCACATCAGATCACGGCCCCACTGTTGACCGAGATGACCTCGCCCACCACGAAACTCCCCTCGTCGACGAGGAACTGCACCGCGACCGCGACTTCGTCGGGCGTGGCGAGACGGCGCGCCGGCAAGGTGGCGAGAAACGCGGGCTCGCGCCACGGCGAGTCCGCGGCGAGCAGCGGTGTGTCGCACGGACCGGGCGCGACCGAATTCACGAGCACTCCCTTGGGGGCCACCTCGACCGCCAGACTGCGCACGAATCCGATGATGGCTCCCTTGGCGGCGCAGTAGTGCGCGTCGCCGTCACCACCGCCCACCGCGAGTTCTGACGAGACCGCAACGATCGAACCGGTTCCGCGCTCGATCATTCCCGGCAGAGTGGCGCGAACCACGTTGGTCAGTCCACCCAGGTGCACGCGCAACATTCGCGTCCACTGGGATTCCGTGATGTCCGAGAACGCGATCATCTCGTAATAGCCGGCCACGCTGACCACCGTGTCCACTGGGCCGAGCTCATCTTCGATCCGGGCCACCGCATCGTCCACCAGGCGCGCGTCGGCGACGTCGCAGGCGCAGGAGAGGTCGGCATCCGAGGTCGCCAGATCGAGACCCGCCACCTTGAAACCAGCAGCGCGCAGCGAACGCACCACACTCGCCCCGATACCGCTCGCCGCACCGGTGACCAGCGCGACGCGCGTCGACGCCGGCGCGGTCATGCGCCCGTGGCCTCGAAGTCTTCTACGTTCTCCAGCTCACCCTGACGGACGTGGACACCCCCGTCGCGGAAGATCCACACGTTGAGGCACCCGCCGATGACACCAAGACCCACGACCATGTAGATGACGCTCCACGCGAGGAACCCGCCACCGTAGAGTTCCGCGCGAGGCCACAGGATGTTGACGATCTCGAAGATCAGCCATATCGACGCGGCGTAGGTGACGAGCGGGCCCCACTTGCCGAGCGTCCACGGTCCCGACTCCCACTTGCCGCGCGAGCGGACCCACGCAGCCCCGAAGACCGGCAACGCGTACGCCAGGAAGAAGCCCGCACTCGTGAAGTTGATGAGCATCCCGTACACCTTGGGCGAGTTGATGAACGGCAGCGCGGCGGCCACGATTCCAGTGAAGATGACCGCGTTGTAGGGCAGCTTCTCACGCGTGGTCAATTTCACCAGGAGCTTGTGCGCCGGGAGCACGCGGTCCCGGGCGCTGGCCCAGATGCAACGCGTCACCGCCGCCTGGACGGCCATGAAGCTAGCGAGGAAACCGACCAGGAAGAGGAACTGGTACAGGCGAGCGGTACCCGCGCCGAGGTGCACCTGGAGCGTCGTCGCGATGGGTGAGAGATCCTGACCGGCCATGACCTTGCCCAGGTCCGGTACGGACAGGGTGAGGGCGAAGCTCGAGTAGACCACCACGACTCCCACGACGAGCAGTGAGAGGACGATGGCGCGAGGAACGGCGCGACCCGGGTTCTCCACTTCTTCGGCGATGGAGCCGGGTGCCTCGAAACCGAGGAACGACCAGCCGGCCACCGCGATGGCCGCGATGAACGGTCCGGTGAAGAATGCGCTGCCGTGCAACGACCCCGCGCTGTGGATGATCGCGCTGACGGGGTTGACCCGGTAGCCGATTAGCAGAATGGTCCCCAGCACCACCGAGCTCAAGACCTCGGCCACGACGCTGAAGTAGAAGAAGTACTTCAGCAACTTACGACCAGCCACGTTGAGCACGGACCCGAAGATGACGAGACCGACGGCGACGATCGCCTGCTCATAGTGCGAAGGGGCCGGCGTGTTCAAGACGCCGAGCAGGAAGCCGGCGCCGCCGTAGGTGAGCGTCGCCAGGGCAATGGTCAGGCCCCAGATATAGGCCCACGCGGTGAACCAGCCGAAGCGGGGATTGACGAGGTAGCGCGACCACTGGTAGACCGAACCGGCCAATGGATAGCGTGACGCGATGTCGCCGAAGACGCCGGCGACGAGCAACTGTCCGATGAGCACGATGGGCATCGCCAGCCAGAATCCGGCCCCGCAGATCGCCACGATGATGCCAAAGACCGTGAAGATCGAGACAATCGGTGAGACGTCGGCGAACGCCAGCGCGAATGCGGCGCGAAACGTGAAGCCTCGCTGCAGCGTGAGTTGATTATCAATCGCATCCTCGGCGATCTCTTCGGCCGTTTCTTTGCCTCGGACCTCTGAACCATCTGCCATGACAAGACCCCCCTGGTCGTCTCGAACTTTGAAAAGTGTACGAGCGGCGCCCTCTCATGTACAGTGACCAATTAGTACAAAGCAAAGTTTGAATATAGACATTCGTCTATAGAGGAGGTCACCGATGGCAATCACCGTCCGAGAGTTGGCCGGCCTCCCCCATCTTCGAATCGAGGTTCTCGGCGGGGAGCAGGGTCTCGATCGCGTGGTCACATGGGCGCACTCGTCCGACCTCGACGAGCCCTGGACCTGGCTCACCGGTGGTGAGTTGCTCATGAAGAACGGGCGCACGTTCCCCACCTCCGAGGCCGACCAGGTCACCTTCCTCGAGGGGCTCTCCTCGGCGCGCGCGAGTGCGCTCATCATCGGCGCCGATCCCGCTCTGCCCGACATCACGTCGCGGGCGCTGGCCAAGGCTGACGAGCTCGCGCTGGCGCTGCTCAAGGTGCCCTATTCCATGAGTTTCATCGTGTTGAGTCGTACCGTCGCCGACGCGCTGTCCAACGAGGAGGCCGCGCGCGTCGCGCGCACCGAGCGGATCTACGACACCATCCACGCCGCGGTCGCCGGTGACGCCCCGTCGATCTTCCTCGCGCGCCTCCAGGCCGAACTACGGTGCGAGCTCTTCGTGGTCGATACCGAGACGCTTCGCCCACTCCTCGACGCGACACCCGCCCCGAGCCCCGCGATACGCAACGAGATTCGCGAGCGACGCGGTCACGCCGGAGGCCTCGTCCCCGGGCCCCTCCGCTTCCCCCTCGCGAGGCGTGGCGAGGTCATCGTCGTCGAGGTCCCCTACGAAGAACCCACGTTGCTCATCGCGTCCTACACGAATCGCCAGCCACACGATTTGACCCTCCTCCAACACGCCGCGGCGGCGGTGGCGATCGAGGTGGCCCACGGATCGCTTCGCGCGGACTACCAGCGCCAGATCGGATCTGAACTACTCACACAGTTGATCGATGCCCGTCTCGACCCTTCGGTCGGCAACGCACAGTTGATGGCGCACGACATCGATCCGGTGAACGCGCGCATCTACGCCATCGAGGGCACCGAGCCCAGTGACGACCGACACCTGCACGTTGGACTTCGTCGCCGTGACATCCCCCATCTCTTGCTGCGTCGCGATGGACTGCTCTTCGTGCTCCTACGTGACGCCTCCATCGCCGATGACGTCGCCGGGGCGACGGTGGGCGAGTTCGTGCGAAAGCGACTGGTGCGCCACTGCACGATGGGAGTCAGTAATCCCCTGCTCGACGCCAGTCGGGGCGTCGAGGCCTTGCGTGAGGCTTTGTGGGCAATCGCCGACGCCACCACGTCGGCACCTTTCATGGAGTACGAGCACGCGGCGCCACTTCCCGCTCTGCAGAATCCCGGGGAAGCACAGGCCCTGGTCACCCGCGTGCTCGGCGCTCTCATCGACTACGACGACGCCAACGGCAGCGACCTGCTGGAGTCGCTCGGCGCCTTCTTCGAGTCGCAGCGCTCGTGGCAGCGTTGTGCCGAGCGACTGAACGTCCACCGTCAGACGGTGATCTATCGAATGCGGCGCGTCGAGCAGTTGACCAATCGATCGCTCAGCGAGACCGGCGATCTCGCACTCCTGTGGCTCGCGCTCAGCGCCTACGGCGTGCTTCGATTGCGAAACGGACTGTGACGAACCGATAGTCGGTGATTCCGACTCCGACCTACGTGTCCCTGCCCAGAAGTTCGTCGACCAGTTGACGTACGCGCGCCTCCACTTCGTCTCGAATGGTGCGGACCTCGTCGACGGGTCGTCCCGCGGGATCCGTGAGTTCCCAGTCGACGTACCGCTTACCCGGGTACACCGGGCACACGTCACCGCAGCCCATCGTGACGACGACGTCGGCACTCCGACCCATTTCGCCGGTCAACTTTCGAGGTGCCTCGTTCGAGATGTCGATACCCTTTTCCAACATGGCGCTGACGACAGCGGGATTGAGCGTCTCGCCGGGTGCCGAACCCGCCGAATGCACCACGATCCGGTGCCCACCCATCTGTCGGGCGAAACCAGCGGCCATCTGCGAGCGCCCGGCATTGTGCACACAGAGAAAGAGGATCTCCGGACGCTCGTTCATGTCGTTTCCTCGCCAGTCGATGAAGTCGTGAAGAAACGACGCTTGGCCCAGAGCGACACGTAGACCAGCCCCACCAGTACCGGAACCTCGATGAGCGGACCCACGACACCAGCCAGCGCCTCGCCGCTCGTGACCCCGAAGACACCGATGGCGACGGCGATCGCCAGTTCGAAGTTGTTGCCCGCGGCGGTGAACGCCAGCGTGGCCGTCCGGTCGTAGGGGAGTCCAATGGCTCGACCCAACGCGAAGGAACCAGTCCACATGATGGCGAAGTAGCAGAGGAGCGGAATGGCGATCCGAGCGACGTCACCGGGTCGTGCGGTGATGGTGTGGCCCTGCAGCGCGAAGAGGATGACGATCGTGTAGAGCAGGCCGTAGAGGGTGAAGGGACCAATGCGCGCCAGCAGGCGCGTCTCGTACCATTCTCGGCCACGGGTCCGCTCGCCGATGGTTCGGGTCAGGTAACCGCCGACCAGCGGGATGCCCAGAAAGATCGCCACCGTCGCGGCGATCCTTCCGATTGACAGGTGGAGCCCCTGCGTGCTGAGACCCAGCCACCCGGGGAGCACCTCGAGGTAGAAGTAGCCGAGGATCGCGAACGCGACGATCTGGAACAGAGAGTTGAGCGCGACGAGCACCGCCGCCGCCTCGCGATTCCCTCCCGAAAGATCGTTCCAGATGAGCACCATGGCGATGCAGCGGGCCAAGCCCACGATGATCAAACCGGTGCGGTAGGTGGGCAGGTCGGGCAGGAGCAGCCAGGCGAGCGTGAACATCACCGAGGGTCCGACGATCCAGTTGAGGATCAGCGACGACACCAGCATCCGTCGGTCGCGGGTGACGGTGCCGAGTTGGTCGTAGCGGACCTTGGCCAGCACCGGGTACATCATGACGAGCAACCCCACGAAGATCGGCAGGGACGTGCCCGACGTCACCTGGACCGAGTTGAGGTGCGTCGTGAGGCCCGGCACCAATTTGCCGAGCCCGATGCCGACGACCATCGCGAGCAGGATCCAGACCGGAAGGAACCGGTCGAGGAGCGAGAGGCGCGCGACGACCGGCACGACGTGGTTCCCCTCTGCGGTCGCGTGACCCGTGGTCATCGCTCCGCTCGCTTCGCTCCGGCCATCAGCAGCACGCGGCGCTCTCGGGTGTGGCGTCCGACGCCGGAATGCAGCAGGCCTCGTCACCACTCGCGAGCTCGGCTCCGGCGTCATCGGCGAGCACCGTGTAGACCTCCCATCGCGACCCGTCCGGTCCGTCGACCCACACCTTGTTCTGGACCGCGTAGCAGCACGACGTCGCGTTCTCGATATCGGTGACGAAGCCCTCGTCGCCGAGGTGCTTGGTCGCCGCGACCACGTCGTCGGGGGAGAAGACCTCCACCCCAAGGTGGTTGATCGTACCGCCGGCCTCGGCGTTCTCGAAGAGCACCAGCTTGAGCGGTGGTTCCTCGATCGCGAAATTCGCGTAGCCGGGGCGCAGTTTCGTGGGCGGCGTGGAGAAGAACCTCGTGTAGAAGTCGACCGCCTCCTCCAGATTCGAGACGTTGAGCGCGAGTTGCAATCTTGACACGGTCGACTCCTTTACATTGACGTTTGTCAATGGCGAGACTAGCCAACACATTGACCAATGTCAATAGTATGATGATGTGATGTCGCATCCCAAGAGCATCACGATCGATGAAGGTGTCGTGACCTGTTGCAGCCCGATCGGCGTCGGTGCGCTGTCCGAAATCGAGGCCGGCGATCTGGCTCAGATATTCGGGGCGCTCAGCGACCCCGCTCGGCTACGGATGCTGTCGCTCATCGCGTCCGAGGCCGAGGTCTGTAGTTGCGCTCTCGAAGAGCCGCTCGGCAAGAGCCAGCCGACCATTTCACACCACACGAGGATTCTCGCCGAGGCGGGCCTGATCACTGGCGAGAAGCGTGGGCGATGGATGTGGTGGCGCGTCGCACCCGAGCGACTCAAGCTGGTCGCTCGGGTCCTCTCGCAGTAACTGGACCCACGACTGCTCACGAATCCGTGTTGCTTCGACACTCGGCGACTGCGCGACATCTCTCACATGCCGCTCGTCATCACAGCGACTTCGCTCTAGAGCGCGAGCGTCCACGCCGCGGCCGCCGCGGCCGCGCACGCAGCATCTTGACTCGTCGTTCCGCCACTCACCCCGACCGCGCCGACCACACGACCGCCAGACCAGAGCGGCACTCCGCCGGCGAAGATGACGTATCGTCCGCCCCCGTTGGCATGCAGGCCGTACAACTCGCCCCCTGGCGAGCAAAGTCCGGCGAGTTCCTCGGTGGCGATTCGATGAGAGACAGCAGTGAACGCCTTGTCAACGGCGAGCGTCGGCCCTGCGATCTCCGCGCCGTCCATCCTCGCGAAGCTGATCAGGTGACCACCCGCATCGACCACGGCCACCGAGACCAGTGCGCCATGGCGACGGGCCTCGTCGAGCGCCCGGCGACAGAATTCCTCGGCGATGGCGAGGGTGACCTCGCGGGGCGTCTCCAACTCTTGGTCTAACGGAGCCATTTCGAATTGTCCTCTCGGTCGCAGGTCGTCCATGTGCGTTCGTCAAGCCAGGTCACGTCCACTCCGTCTGAATCTCGATCAGACGAGAGTACGCGTCGAACTCATGACGAAGGACTTCCTCACTCCATCCGAGCAACGGTGCCATCAACCTCGCGACCTCGAGCGCCACACTCAACGCGTGATCGGAGTGTTCGATTGAAAGATGCGTCCTGCGCTCGAGGACATCCTCCAGGTGCAACGCACCCTCATGGCTGACCGCGTAGACCACCTCGCCTCGCAGGTACGCGTCGCCGGCGACGAGTGGTATCCCGAGTTCGGGGTCCTTCACGATCAAGGAAAGCAACTCGCTCGTATGCGATCCATAACGGCCCAACAGATGCTCAAGGGTCGCCTGATCCAACCCGTGGCGCAACGCCAGCTCGCCTCGCTCCGCCCATAGTCGCGACCAGCCTTCCGCACCGACAAGCGGTACGTTCTCCGTGCGCGAGACCGGTGCGCCGCCGCCCAAGTCGGCGAGTGCCTGATCAACAGCGTCACGGGCCATGACCCGGTACGTCGTGTACTTCCCACCAGCCACAACCGTGAGACCAGGCGCCGGACTCGCCACCATGTGCTCGCGTGACAGCTTCGCCGTCGAATCCGCAGTCCCCGTGAGCAACGGGCGAAGTCCCGCGTACGCGCCTTCGATTTCATCCGGACGAATGGGATCGACCAACACCGCGTTCACGTGCGCAAGCACGTACTCAACGTCCTCCTTCGTGGCGACTGGATGCAGCTTGTCGCCCTCCCACTCCGTATCGGTCGTGCCGATAAGCCAGTGAGCACCCCAGGGAATGACGAAGAGGACCGACTTCTCGGTTCGCAAGATGAGACCGGTCGACAATGAGAGGCGCGAGCGAGCAACCAGCACGTGTACGCCCTTGGACGCACGGACGTGGGTTTGGTTTTCGCGACCGGCGAGTTCGTAGGTCGCGTCCGTCCACACCCCGGTGGCGCTGATCACCCTCGTGGCGCGGACCACGAATTCAGTATCGGTTTCGAGGTCGAGGAGCCTGGCTCCCGCGACGCGGTCGCCGGAGTACTCGAGTGCAATCATGCGGGTGCGACTGGCCGCCAGCGCGCCATACCCCTGGGCCGTGCGCACCAGCGTCATGGTGTGACGCGCATCGTCGACCTGTGCGTCGTAGTACTGGAGCGCTCCAATCATGACGTCGGGCTTCAGCGAAGGTGCCTCGCGCAACGCCCCACGCCGACTCAGGTGGCGATGACGAGGGAGACGCGGTATCGAACGCGCACCCGCCGCCATCACGTCGTAGAGCGCTATGCCAGTACCGACGTAGGCACGCTCCCACACGCGGTGCGAGAGAGGATAGAGGAAACGCACCGGATGCACGAGATGCGGAGCAAGGCGATGGGCGAGTAATCCACGCTCGTGCAACGCCTCTCGCACCAGCGCGAAGTCCATCATCTCCAGATAGCGCAACCCGCCATGGATGAGTTTGGACGAACGTGACGACGTCCCGCTTGCCCAGTCCTGGGCTTCTACGATCCCGGTTCGAAGTCCCCGGGTCGCTGCGTCGAGGGCGGATCCCGCTCCGACCACCCCACCACCGATCACTAGGACGTCGAGCGGCTCACCTTCGCGCATTTCGCGCAGGGCGCGATCACGTGAAACTCGATCAAGATTCACCGACGTCGTCATGGGCGGCGGTTCACTCTCAACTCGAAGACCCCCGGAACATGCCACTCGGTCGACGAGACGATTGGCTCACCCATTCGGGTTTCATCGACTTCATGGAGGTGCAGCAGCGCACTGCCGATTGGTACTTGCAAGAGCGATGACAAGCGCTCATCGGCGACCACCGGGGTCAACACCGCCACCGCGCTCACGACAGTCAGGCCCACTTCGTCGAGCGCGTCATAGAGCGACTGGTCGAAGCCGTCCGGAGCGATGTCGGCAACCAGTCGTTCGGGGAGGACATCGATCGAGTAGATAACGGCCCGCCGGTCTGCCGTGCGCAGCCGTTCAAGGCTCCGCACGAGTTCGCCTTGCTCGAGTCCCAGATCGGCGGCCTCGACGGGGCTCGCGACGCGGGTCTCGACGCTGAGCACGTGTAGATCTGGTTTCATCCCGGCTTCGGCGATCATCTTCATGTAGCTCAGCGTTGTGTCGAGTGAGTGATACGGACGAGGCAGGCCCGCCACGTACGTTCCGGAGCCGTGACGACGTTCCAGGTACCCCCCCGAGACGAGCGCGGACACGGCCTCGCGGACAGTGGAGCGGCTCACATCAAATTGAGTGGCGAGCCCCTCCTCATTGACGAGCTTGGCGCCCATGGGAAAGACCCCCTCGGCAAGGTCCTTCAAGATGCCGAGGCGGACCTTCTCGATAAGGCTCTTCCTCGCGTGGGTCGTCATTCGCCACCTCGACACTCAGCAAAGCATCGCGACAGCCCTTGGTCATCACATCGCGCGCAGCAGGAACGACGGGACGACGTCATACCCGCGATGCGACTTGGAGGACGTGACGGACCTGCGCGGCGACATCGGGTGCTCCGGGAAACACCCCGTCGAATATCGCGCTACCGATCGTGAAGCCCCAGACGCCGGCCGAGGCGAGTGTCTCAATCTGGGCATCGTTGACCACCGACCCAGCGGCGATGACGGGGCCCGACGAGGCTTGCACCACGGCGCGCGTCAGTTCTGCGATGTCGGCGGTCTGATGGCGGTAGGCGAGAAGGTCGACGCCGTACACACCCGGCATGGACGTGAGAGCAGCCGCACTCGAGGCGATCTCATCGATCGTGCCCTCGAGAATGCTCGGATGCCCCACAACGCGTCCGGGGAAAGGACAGTAGCGAATGCCGGTCCCCTCGAGCAGGGGAAGCACTGCGTCGGGTTGGGTGCCCCCGAGCACCCAGTCCACGCCGGCCGCCACTGCGGCGTGCACCGAATTGATCTCGGCCTCGCGCGACGTCGATACCACCTCCAGCATCGTCTCGAACCCAGCGGCACGGGCGGCTTGGGCGATGGTTCGTTGGCGTTCGGGAGTCGCGCCGATGTCCTTGAATCCGATGTAGCGAAGGCCCGTGTCGGCAAGGACGTCGACGTAATCGAGCGCGTCGTCAATGGTGCTGTCCGCATGGGTGAGCATGAAGATGAAATTGGTCATGGTGTCTCCGTTGTTGTTGGTAAGAGGTCGAGGAGGGTGCGCGCGACGAAGTCGGGGCGCACAGGTGACGACGCCAGGGCGGTGAGGTCGGTGGCGCCGGTCAGCACCAAGATGCCCTTCATGCCGAGCTCGTGCGCCATTGCGATGTCAGTGAGCAATCGATCGCCGACCATTGCGGCCTCGCCCGGCGCCACCCGCAGACGATCGAGGATGACGCGACCCATGTGCTCGCTGGGCTTGCCCACGATTGCTTCGGCGATCGCTCCCGTGCACGCCTCAACCGCGGCGAGCATCGCCGCACAGTCGGGCAGTCCGCCATCTGGCGTCGGGCAGAATGGGTCCGGATTCGTCGCGATGATGACCGCCCCGTTGCGCACCGCGCGGTACGCCGCGAGCAATTTGTCGTACGAAAAGGTCCGGTCAAATGAGACGACGACGACGCCAGCGGCGAAGGGATCACTCACAACGGTGAAGCCCGCGCCACGCAGCGTGTCGTCGACGAGCGTTTCGGCGACGGTCAGGATAGCGCTCGTGGGATGGCGATCACGGAGATAGTGCACCAAGGAGTCCAGTGGGGTCACGACGTCGTCGACGCTGGTCGGAATCCCGAGCATCGTCAACTTCTGTGCGTAGGTCGCCGCGGTGTCGAGGGGCTTGTTCGTCACGAAGACGACCCGACTCGTCGCGCGCAACCGCGCGAGCGCCTCACCGGCACCCGTGAGAAGCTGGTCGCCCAAGTAGACGGTGCCGTCGAGATCGAGGGCGTAGCCCGCCATGACCTCACTCGGACGTGGCGGCACAATGGTGCTGTTCATTGACATTCCCGACATTCTCTTCTCCGACTGGCCCAGCATTGATCGCATCGGTTGGTCCCGTGACGTTTCATCGGGCGAGCTCTCGCTGGTCTCGTAGCATCGCCGACACGTCGTGCGGTTCCCACGCTCCGATGAGTTCGGCGAGGTCGACCACGGTAAAGCGGTCGCGCATCAAGTGGCAGTTCGCGACGGCCCACGTGACGACGTCGGAGTCCGGTGCCGGCGAGAGTTGCGCGAAGTCCACAGGAGCCTGCGCCCTTGCCAGCATGGACGCGATTTCACTCGCGGGCACCAGGAGTTCGCCGACGACCTCGTCATGACTCGGCCATTCGCGAACGATCCTCACGAGGTCGTCGTGGTGGGAGCGGAGCCACACAAGTTTTCGTTCATAGGCGCTCCAGCACTCTGCGGCGGTCGCTCCCGAGTCGTCGAGGTGCGCGAAGGCCTTCAAGACCCGTTCGCGCACGTCATCGCCGGGGTTCGCCACCTCCGCAGTCCCTTGCGCGAGCCTCTCGCGAACCCGCTGCCACGCGAGAGCCGCAAACACGCTGGAAACACCCACCGTGGAACCGTGCGATGAGGAGGGTGCTCCGGTCGCGTCGGCGTGCATCTCCAATAGATGGCTCACCACATGTTCAGTACCCGACGACGGGGCCGTGCGGCCAGCCATTCCCATGGCCAGCCCCCCGCTCGTGAGCAATGAGGCGAGGACGCCCACCGCCTCGGGCTCGCCGCTCCCGAGTTCACTCGACTTCAGCGCCAGTTGGTCGAAGTCTCGACGCATACGCGCCACCAGCGTCGACGAGTAACTGTGGTCGAATCCGACGGCGTTAGATAGATACCAATCAGCCGCCGCGGTGAACATCGACAACTGGTCACCGAGGCCCGAACGATTCATCTCCGCTGGCGCTTCGACCAGCACCGACGTGTCGATTATCAGGGCATCGGGCCAGCGGCTCGGTGTCGTTCGTTTCGCACCGTTGATGAGAAGCACCGATTGATCGTCTGCGAAACCGTTGACGCTCGCCGCCGTCTGGACAACGATGTGGCGCAGGTCCAGCACGCCAGCCGCCACTTTTCCGATATCGGCCATCGTCCCCGATCCAACCGTCACTAGCACCGCGGGCGCACCCGCTCGGACCCGCTCGATGGCGGACGCGACCGTCGTTTCGTCGGCGTGCACGATCGGGGCCGGTGCTGTGGGCGCTACTCGCACGATCTCGACGCGGTAACTATCGCTGAGACAGGACTCCACGACGGCCAGAACGTCCTCGCCTTCGCACCACTTGCCCACCGTATCGGCGAGCACGCAGACCGTCGAATCCCCAGCGACACCGAGGCGGCCGATCAGTTCCGTCAGCGTCTTCACGGCGCCGCGACCTCGAATGATCTCGCTGATGCCGATGGGCTTGAACGAGGAACCGTCGGGCGACTCGTTCTTCAACGATCGCCATTCGTTCAGATTGTCAACCATGAGAGACTGTCCGTCGTTCACGCGAGGGCTCCTTCCACTCCGTCGAAGAGCGCTCGATAGCGTCCGTAGCCGTCGTCGTAAATGGAACGGTTCCTCGGATCGGCAACGTACGGCTCGTCAGCAACCTCCACCGTTCGATCCACCGCCTCTTGCAGGTCGCTGAATATCTCTGCGCTCACGCCGGCGAGCAGAGCCGCGCCCAGCGCGGTCGCCTGCTTCGCCGCGACACTGCGTACCGGCCGATTCGTCGCGTCGGCCTTGATCTGCATCCAGAGTTTGCTCGCACCGCCGCCGCCGACAACGCGGATCTCGTCGTGACCGAGTCCTAGCTTCGCGAACCTATCGGTGATGTCACGAAGGGCGTAGGCGCAGCCCTCGAGAACTGCGCGGGCCATGTCGTGTGCCGTGTGCGACATGGCGAGTCCGGCGAAGACGCCTCGCATCTCGCCGTTCCACCTCGGTGCCATCGCGCCCGAAAGCGCGGGCAGGAAGAGAACACCGTTGGACCCGGCAGGAGCGTCACCGGCCATGTCGAAGAGGTCGGACTGGCTCACCTGCAACACCTCGGAGAGCCATAGCGTGCTCCCACCCGAGACGAACCCGGGATTCTCGATCAGATACATGTCGTCCACCGCATGTGCGTGGGTCTCCACGAGGCCGAGAGCGTCGAAGACGAGCGTCGACGACGCAACGGTGACCGGTTCCGCGGTTCCAGTGATATCGGCGATGAATCCCGGCGATATCACGCCGGCGCCGATGGAACCGGCGTGGTCATCACCCGTGCCGACGAGCACCGCGCACGACGTGGGAAGACCCGTGGCCTGGGCGGCACGCGGACAGATCATTCCCGCAATCTCGGAGGCGTCCAAGATCTGACCCATCTGTTGCTCTTCAACTCCCGCCGATTCGAGCAACTCCGGCGACCATGATCGGGCACGAAGATCATAGAGAAGACTTGACGACGCATTGGCGTGATCGATGGCGAGCTCGCCGGTGAGCCAGTGCAAGAGGTAGCCCGCAGCGGGTGGGAACGCGACCGCGCCCGCGAAGACCTCTGGACTGTTCTCGCGAAGCCACATGATCTTCGGACCCGAATGTGAGGCGTCCGGGATAAGGCCGGTGATCGCGCGGAGGCGTTCCTCGCCAACCCCATTTGCGAGCGCACCAGCCTGGCTTTGGGCCCGGCGGTCCAACCAGATGATCGCGGGGCCAACCGGGTCACCGTCCGATGAGATGGGTGCGACCCCATCGACCTGACACGCGAGACTGAGAACTGCGACCTCGTTACCGGCAACCCCCGCACTGGCAAGCGTCTTGCTTATCACCGCAACAACGGCAGATTCCCAACTGCGCGGGTCTTGTTCGGCCCACCCCGCATGGGGGTGGGCCATCTCAAGACCGCTTGAGGCGGAACCTCGAACCACACCTTCGCCATCAAGCAAGACACCCTTGACGCTTTGCGAACCGACATCTACTCCAAGGACGAAGGGCACTCTACGGACAACTCTCGCTCAACGAATTTCTGGTGGGACGATTTCGTTGTATTCAACGGAGAACTCGTCATCCGCCGACGCCATCACGGCACCCGCGATTGCCATCTCCTTCGGGCGCACCTTACCGAGCCAGAACGCGACCGCTCCGACGATGACGACCCAGCCAATGATCACCCATGGAAAGTACTTGTAGGGCGCAGTGTTGTTCTCGATGATCTGACCGACCAGCAGCCCCGCCATCAGTAGCGCACCCAACGCGGGCATCAAGACGTGGTAGAAGAACTTGAAGTCACCACTTCGACGGAGGTAGCGAATCGAAGCGACGTTCGTCATGATGTAGACGGGAAGGATGCCGAGCGTCAACAGGTAGCCGAGGTAGCCGTACACGTTGCTACCACCCAGCGGCTGGCGCAGTCCACCGGAGACCCAACCGACCAGGAGGGTGATGACGATGGCGAACCCACTCTGAACGATGACCGCCTTCGTTGGCGTCTTACGCTTGGCATCGACGTGTCCGAAGAAGTTCGGAAGCAACTTCTCACGGCCCATGGCGTGCAGAATGCGGATGATGCCGTTGTTGGAGTTCACCATCACGGCAAACATCGACGACACCGATGCGACGACGATGAACCACGTCATCCAGGGGGCGAACTTCGTGGCCAGCATGTTCCAGGGCGTCGATGCACCCGTGAGATGGTTGGTCGTCGCGATGCCCAGGCCGTTCACTTCGGCCCAGATGCAGAACACGTAGAGCAGACCGACCGCAGCAACGGCGATAAGGACGGCCTTGGGGACGATTCGTCGTGGCTCACGGACTTCCTCACTCAAGGTCGAGGCTCCCTCGAAGCCGACGAAACTCAAGGCAGCGAACACCGCTCCGGTGACCAGACCGTGCAGGCCATTCGGCGATGCGCTCGGCGAAAGCGGGTGCAACGTGAGTCCGTTGCTCGCGACACGAAAGACAACGATGAGTGACATCCCAAAGACCACGACCACTTCAGCGGCGAACAGAACAAGGGCGGTCTTGATGCTCGCGGCGATGCCATGAAAAGCCAGCCAGGTCATAAGCAGGAATGGCACCAGGCCAATGACCCACCAAGGGATGTTGACGTTGAACTGGGCTTGAAATGTCGACTGCAGATAACTGCCGATCAGACCAATCTCCGCAGGTGGGAGCAGGGCGTACGCGACAAACATGAGTCCACCCGTCACGAATCCCGAACGAGCTCCAAGACCACGGGTCACGTAGGTATAGAACGCGCCGGCGCTGGGTAGTCGAGCGGCCATGGAAATCACGCCACTGGCGGCGATAAGGATCGCAATCAGGCACGCCAAATAGACGAATGGCGTTCCCGCACCAGAGAAAGGAAACGAGAACTGTGGGTTGAAGAACGTTGAAACGGCTGGACCCATGATGGCGGCGGACATAATGACCGCCCCTGGGAGCCCTATGGCGTTTCGCCTCAGCCCGGATTGTATTACCGGCACTTCATTGGTTTCAGACAAAACTCCCCCTCAGTAGTCGTTGCCGCTCGGTTTGCACGAGCCACTCTCTTCAACTTCGATCCACGGCGGACCGAGTGCAGACTAAGTCATCAGATGACTTCTGTCAAGGACGTCGCATGGGTTTCCCAGACCACACGCCAGACGAGTCCGAAATGGCCTCGACATCTGGAGGTGTTCTCGTCACAGCCCCTTTGACGAATACGAATTCATCTGCCCGGCCCGACTCTCTTCGCCTCGCCACCTGCGGCGGAGCTCGACGCTGCGAACCATCGCTCACGATTGGTAGGACGGGCTCGAGTTGCGAGTCCGCAAAGCAGCGTCAGCGAGGCCCCACGGATGACGCGATGCTCGCCGCGTCGGCGAGATCACCGGCGACCTGCGCAAAGTCCCGTGCGACGAGCCCAACCGTGATGCGTAAGTGTGCAGTTCCATCATCGCGAGTGACGAAGGGGCTTCCCGCGGCGGTCCCGATTCCACGACTCGCCAGCAGTACCAGTGCGCCCGTCTCGTCGTCGACCGGCAACCAGAGGTTCAGTCCGTCGCCGTCACCGGTGCGAATCCCTCGCCGTCCAAGTTCTGTCGTTACCATCTGACGACGGTGAGCGTACGCGGACCTGGCTCGCTCCACCTGCGTGCGCGATTCATCACGCGTGAGCAGGTCGAGCAGTACCGCTTGGAGCAATCGGCTCGTCCATCCTTGACCCAGTAGGCGTCGCTCTCGGATCCCGTCCAGGATCGACGCGGGTCCGCTCATCGCCGCAAGGCGGAGGTCGGGGCCGTGGGATTTCGAGAAGCTTCGGATGTGCACTGTCTGTTCGGGAAGGAACCTACCGAGACTTATTGGCGGCGTCGACGCTATCGCCCCCGCCGAATCATCTTCCACGACGAAGACCTTCGTCGCGCGCACGAGCGTCGCGAGCTGCGATGCCCGCTCGTCGCTCATCGACACGCCCGACGGGTTCTGGGCCCGCGGTTGGAGGAATATCGCGCGCGGGTGCATCGTCAACGCATGTTCCAGCTGGGCCGGAATTATCCCCTCGCTGTCCATATCGACACCGATGGTTCGAACGCCAAGGGCGTCGAGGAGGTCCAGCATCGGAGGGAAGCTCGGGTTCTCGACGATGACCGTGTCCCCGAAGTGCAACAGGTGCGTGGCGACCTGATCGAGAGCGTCCATGGCTCCGTCGACCACGGCGAGTTGGCCCACTTCGTAGGGCCAGTCGGCGCGCAACGCATCCGACAACCCGGGGATTATCGGGTCATCCAGGTAACTCCCGGAGACCCACGCCTGTTGCAGGCTGTTGAGCGCTGGCTTCAGATCGGGCAGCAGCGACGCGTCGGGCACTCCCGTCGAAAGGTCCAGTCCGAAGGGGATGGACCGCTCGAGGGCGCGTCGGTAGCGCGTCGGTCCCGGTCCACCTCTCGTCTTGACCACGGTGCCGTGGCGTCCGTCGGATCGCAACACGCCGGCCTGCGCGAGCGTCTTCCACGCGGTGCTGACGGTACTCGGTGACAGTCCGAGTTCGCTCGCGACGATTCGGATCGGCGGGAGTTTGCTCCCTTCGAGGATCGTGCCGTCGCCGATAGCCACACTGAGCGCATTCACCAGTCCCTTGCTGGTTCGCTGCGTCAACCGCGCACTGATCGAGTCAAGTATCTTTGTAACCATACAAAGATACTATTGTATGACTGTCCAACCATATGTACTATTTCGACCATGAGTACATACATAAGTCATTGGATCGGCGGAAAGCCGGTCGTCGGATCAACCGCGAGAACGTCGCCCGTCTACAACCCGGCGACGGGCGAGCAGACCGCGCTCGTTCCGTTGGCGTCGGTCGAGGAGATCGATCACGTCGTGAACGTCGCGAGCGCTGCCGCCAAGGCGTGGGCCAACGCCCCGCTCGCTCGCCGCGCCGCCGTGCTGTTCGCCTTTCGCGAGCTTCTCCACGCCCGCAGCGGCGAGCTCGCCGCGATTGTCACCGCCGAACACGGCAAGGTGCTGTCCGACGCCGGTGGCGAGATCGCGCGTGGGCTCGAGAACGTCGAGTACGCCACGTCGGTTCCCCAGCTCATGAAGGGTGGCTACTCCGAGCAGGTGTCGACGGGTGTCGACGTCTACTCGATCCGCCAGACCCTCGGCGTCGTCGCGGGCATCACGCCCTTCAACTTCCCGGTCATGGTGCCGCTGTGGATGTGCGCCAACGCGATTGCCTGCGGTAACTCGTTCATCCTCAAGCCCAGTGAGAAGGACCCCTCGGCGGCACTCTTCCTCGCCCAGTTGTGGAAGGACGCGGGACTTCCCGACGGCGTGTTCAGCGTGGTCCAGGGCGACAAGGTCGCGGTCGACGCGCTCATCAACCACGAGGACGTCGCGGCTTTGAGTTTCGTCGGTTCCACACCGATCGCGAAGTACATCTACGAGACCGGCACCGCCGCCGGCAAGCGCATCCAGGCCCTCGGTGGCGCGAAGAACCACATGGTGGTCCTTCCCGACGCCGACATCGACATGACCGCCGATGCCGCGATCTCCGCGGGCTACGGCGCCGCCGGCGAGCGCTGCATGGCGATCTCGGTCGTGGTCGCCGTGGGTGACATCGCCGACAGTCTCGTTGAAGCCATCGCCAAGCGGATCCCCGGTCTCGTCGTCGGCAACGGTGCCGACGCCACGACCGACATGGGACCGCTCATCACTTCCGAGCACCGCGACAAGGTTGCCGGCTACATCGGCGCCGGTGCCGACGCCGGTGCCACGATCGTGGTCGATGGACGCGACGCTGCGCTTCCCGACGACGGGTTCTTCCTCGGTGCGACTCTGCTCGACGACGTGAAGCCCGAGATGACGGTGTACCGCGACGAGATCTTCGGACCTGTTCTCTCCGTCGTGCGCGTGGCGGACTTCGACGAGGCCATCAAGCTGATCAACAGCAACCAGTTCGCCAACGGCACTGCGCTCTTCACCCGCGACGGCGGGGCGGCGCGCAAGTTCCAGCACGAGATCGAGGTCGGGATGATCGGGATCAACGTCGCCATTCCGGTTCCGGTGGCCTACTATTCGTTCGGCGGGTGGAAGGCCTCGCTCTTCGGTGACAGCCACATGTACGGTCCCGAGGGTGTCAACTTCTTCACCCGCGGCAAGGTCGTCACTTCGCGCTGGCCCGACCCGGCGACGTCCACGATCAACCTCCACTTCTCACAGGCAAGGTAAGCAACATGAGCGAAACAACTATCTCCAAGTACAGTGCCAGCCACCTCAGCGTCGACGAGGTCACGCGCCTCGACCATGACCACGTGTTCCACTCGTGGTCGGCCCAGGAACTGATCAGTCCCCTGCCCATCGCCTCGGCGAAGGGTGCCTCCTTCACCGACTACCAGGGCCGTGAGTATCTGGACTTCTCTTCACAACTGGTCAACGTCAACATCGGCCACCAGCACCCCAAACTGGTGGAAGCCATCGTCGAGCAGGCTCGTCGACTCTGCACGGTGCAGCCCGCCTTCGCGGTTGACGCCCGTAGCGAAGCCGCGCGGCTCATCGCCGAACTCGCTCCCGGTGACCTCAACAAGGTCTTCTTCACCAATGGTGGGGCCGAAGCGATCGAGAACGCGGTCCGGATGGCCCGCCTGCACACCGGTCGCCACAAGATCTTCTCCACCTACCGCAGCTACCACGGCGCCACCGCGGGAGCGATCACCCTCACCGGCGATCCGCGCCGCTGGCCGTCAGAGCCCAGCCTGCCGGGCGTCGTGCACTTCTGGGGCCCCTACGCCTACCGATCATCGTTCCACGCAGAATCCGAGGCGCAGGAGTGCGAGCGGGCGCTGGCACATCTGCGCGACACGATCACCTTCGAGGGTCCCCAAACCGTCGCCGCCGTCGTGTTGGAGAGCGTCGTCGGGACCAACGGTATTCTCGTGCCGCCTGACGGCTACCTGGCCGGCGTGCGTGCACTGTGTGACGAGTTCGGGATCGTCATGATCGCCGACGAGGTGATGTCCGGCTTCGGACGATGCGGCGAGTGGTTCGCCGTCGACCACTGGGATGTGGTCCCGGACCTCATCACCTTCGCCAAGGGCGTCAACTCCGGCTACGTACCGCTGGGCGGCGTGATCATCTCGGAATCGATCGCCGCGACGTTCGCGACGCGCCCCTTCCCGGGCGGACTCACCTACTCCGGGCACCCACTGGCCTGCGCCTCGGCGGTTGCGTCGATCAACATCTTCCGTGAAGAGGGGATCGTTGATCACGCACGCCACCTGGGCACCGACATCATCGCGCCGGCACTCGCCGCGATGGCCGCGAAGCATCCGTCAATCGGTGACGTGCGAGGTCTCGGCGTCTTCTGGGCCATCGAGTTGGTACGCGACCGGGCGACGCGCGAACCCTTGGTCCCCTTCAACGCCGGCGGTCCCGCCGCCGCACCGATGAACGACTTCGCGAACGCGTGCAAGGAGTCGGGCCTCTGGCCCTTCATCCACTTCAACCGCACCCACGTCGTGCCTCCGTGCACCATCACCGATGACGAGTTGCGCTCCGGGCTCTCGATCCTGGATGAGGCCCTCACGGTGGCGGACGGGTTCTACACGGGTCAGTAGGTGAACGAGCAGCGCCCGTCGGGCGCTGCTCGCACCCACCGGGTTGCTCATCGCGCGCGGTGCGCGATGCCAACTGCCATGATTGACCAAGACGTGCGCCCTCGTGGAGCTCGTGGGTCGAATTCGGATTCGTTGGTGAAGGGCCGTCATGCGCAAGCTCAGGTGGTGGAGAGGACTTCCGAGGTCGGTTTGGGTCCTCGGGCTAGTGAGTTTCTTCAACGACACGGCGAGCGAGATGCTGTACCCGCTGCTGCCGATCTTCATCACGCAGGTACTGGGGGCTCCGGTCGCGGTGCTCGGGCTGATCGACGGAGCCGCCGAAGGCAGCGCGGCGCTCTTCAAGACAGTCTTCGGCAGGTGGTCCGACCGGCTGGGTCGACGTAAACCGTTCGTGTTCTTCGGTTACGTGGCGTCGACACTCTCGAAGCTCGTGGTCGCCCTGTCCAACACGTGGGGCCTCGTCTTCGTCGGAAGGGTGATGGACAAGTTCGGCAAGGGCATCCGAACCGGCGCCCGCGACGCACTCCTCCTCGACGCCTCCAACGACACGAACCGCGGACTCGTCTTTGGCGTTCAGCAGAGCCTCGACAGTGCGGGGGCGGTCGCCGGACCACTGCTGGCCCTCTTGCTCCTTCGGGTCTTCTCCAATGACGTGCGCACGGTCCTGTACGTCGCAATCCTGCCGTCGATCGTCAGCGTGTTGGTCGTGAGTTTCGTTCGCGAAAGCGGTCCGCGAGCCGCGAGGGTCGCGAGGGCGCGCTCCGACGAGGTGCGCCCTACCGGCCACGCGAGCCGACTCGACCTCACGGGACTCCCGACCGAACTAAAGACCTTCCTCGTCGTCAGCGGACTGTTCGCCTTCGCCAACAGCTCGGACAGTTTCCTCATCCTGCGTTCGAGGAGCGTTGGGCTCAGCCTCTCGCTGGTGATCCTCGCCTACGTCCTGTACAACGTCGTGTACAGCGTCGCCTCCACGCCAGCCGGGATGCTGGCCGACCGATTCGGACCTCGTCGTGTCTACGCCGCCGGCGTCGCCCTCTACGTGCTCGTCTACGCGGGCTTCGCCGTCAACTCGTCGCGCGCAGCCGTATGGATCCTCTTCGCTGTCTACGGTCTCTACATCGCGCTCACCGACAGCGTCGCACGGGCGCTGGTCGGCAGCTTCGTCACCGACGAACGCCAAGCCGCTGGAATCTACGGTCTGCTGCAAACGGTGGTGAGCGTCGGTCTCGTCCTAGCGTCGGTCGTCGGGGGCGTCCTCTGGTCACTCGTCGGATCGTGGGCGACATTCGCCTTCGCTAGCGCGTGCGCGGCGGCGGCACTCGTGGTCTTCGTCGCGACCGACCTGCGTGCCTCGTCGCGACCGTCCCAACGCTGATCGGGGGCCATCGGGCCCACGTGCCAACATGGCGCCATGGAAACAACGCGACTGCAGGTCGGCACCTTCACCCGGTCGTTGCTGATCGAGCTCGCCCGCAACAATGGCGCGTTCGAACGGGCGGGACTTGAGGTCGTGGAGACGTCGGTGACATCGTCGCCCGCGCAGTTCAGTTCCCTCGAACGAGGTGAGTTCGACGTCATCCTCACGAGCCCCGACAACGTGCTCGCCTACCGGTTCCTCACGAGCAATCCACTGAGCCGCAATCTGCCCGTCACGATCCTTCAGGCGATCGACCGTGGCCTCGGACTCTCACTGTGGCGGGCGCCGTCACTCACCAACGACGACCTGCGCGACTCCACGCTCGCCGTCGACGTACCCGGGTCTGGTTTCGCCTTCGTCGCCTACGCGTTGATGGCGAGGCTAGGGCTGGAACCCGGTGACTATGACGTCGTGGCGCTCGGATCGACGCCGCAACGGGCCTCGGCGCTGATCGAGGGAGCGTGCGCGGCGACGGTCCTGAACGCCGGCAACGAGCTCCGGGCGCGCGGCGCGGGCTGCGTCATGCTCGGCACGGCCACCGAGCTCGGTCCATACCTCGGCACGGTGGTGGCGGCCCTCGTGACCCACGACCCGACCGACGTCGCCACGCGCCGTCGGTTCAGCGACGTTCTGCGTGCCACCAGCGACGAGGTGCTGTCGGGCGGGCTCGAGCGCGAGGTCGTTGACGGCGCCATGCGGCTCCTCGGCCTCGACGACGAGCAGGCCCGTGAACACTACGCGTGCCTGCTCGACCCCTCAACCGGTCTCGTCGCCGACGCAAGGGTCGATCCGGCATCGGTCGCGACACTGATCGAACTTCGTCGCCGCTACATGGCGTCCCCGGAACTCGACACGATACTGGCCTCACTGGGCGACGTCGTCGCGGGTGACGCACTGGCATGATCGAACCGGCTGGAGCATCACCGACCGACGACTGCGACGTCGCGGTGTCGCGGCGCCAGTGCGCCGCGTGAAGTTTCTTCAGCGAAAACAGGAGTCGTTCATCGATAGAGTGAACAAAAACCTGCGTCGGGCGCCACGTGGGCGTCCTTGCGGAGAGGACCGGATGACCATGGACCACGAGCGTCCCGCGATCGACTCCAGCATCACCGACGAATTGTTGCGACGTCGCCCGGTCTGGGGCTCGTTCATCGCCGGCGCCTTCGTGCTCGATACCGCTACGACGACGTTCGATGTTCTCGAGGCCGCCAACGGTCGCACGCTCGCACGCGTCGCCGTCGCCGACGACGCGATGGTCGATCGGGCGGTCTCCGATTCGCGGCTGGCCTACGAGGGCATCTGGCGCTCACTCTCGCCCAAGGAGCGCGGGGCGCTCATGCGCCAGGTCGCCCAACGGATCCGTGAGCACGCCGAGGAGCTCGGAGAGCTCTGCGCGCGCGAGGTCGGCAAGCCCAAGCGTGACGCGCTACGCGTCGACGTGGTCTCGAGCCACTCGAGCTTCGACTATTACGCGGGTATCGCCGACACCGTGCACGGTCAGATCCTCGACCAGGGACCCATTGAAGCACGCGTCACGTACGAGCCCTACGGCGTCGTCGCGGCGATCCTCCCCTTCAACTGGCCCCCGATCCATTTCTCGAAGAAGTGCGCCCCCGCCCTCGCCGTCGGCAACACCGTCGTGATCAAGCCGGGCGAGCAGGCGCCCCTCACCGTCCTTCGACTCGTGGAAATCGCGAACGAGGTCCTGCCGCCGGGCGTCATCAACGCCGTGTCGGGCATGTCGTCGGGTCCCGCCCTCGCGTCACATCCTCGCGTCGAGCGAATCTCGTTCACCGGCGCGACCGCGACCGGGCGACGAGTCATGGAGAGCGCCGCCAAGAATCTCACGTACGCCACGCTCGAACTGGGCGGCAAGAACGCGCTGCTCGTACTCGACGACGCCAATCTCGATGAGGCCGTCGCGATCGCGATCGAGGGGATGTTCTACAACCAGGGCGAGGCCTGCACCTCGACGTCGCGCATCCTCGTGCACGACTCGCTCTACGACGAGTTCGCCCGCCGCTTCGTCGACGAGACCGCCAAACTCAGGATCGGCGATCCCCTCGAGGCGACGACCGACATAGGACCCCTCGTCGACGCTCGCCAGCGAGAACGAGCGGCGCACTACGTCGCCATCGGGATCGAGCAGGGGGCGACGCTCCTGTACCAGGGAACCATTCCCGATAGCCCCTCGTTCGCTGACGGGTTCTTCCTCGCCCCCTGCGTGCTCGGTGACGTGACCCCGCAGATGACCGTCGCCCAGGAGGAGATCTTCGGGCCCGTCGCGTGTCTCATGCGATTCGGTTCCGACGACGAGGCCGTCGCCATTGCCAACGGCACCGAGTACGGGCTCACCGCGGCGATCTGCACGAGCGACGAGGTTCGGGCCAGCCAGTTGGCGACCCGCCTCGAGGTCGGCATGGTCTTCGTCAACAACTACACCCGGCGCACCTTCATCGGCTCACCGTTCGGGGGCGTCAAGGGCAGTGGGTACGGCCGCGAATACGGCCCCGAGACCCTGCACGAATTCGTGCGGGCGAAGAACGTCAGGTTTCCCTCGGGGCGCGGCGTGATCCCCGGATGGCCACCGCGCCCCTAGGCAACGGTCACTTCAGGAGTGTCTGCGTCGTCTTGATCAGGTTCAACAGTGCCTTGGTGGGCGTCGCGACGACCGGCGCGGTGAACGTCAGGACGATGTAGTTGCCCGCGACCCACGCGTCGAGGCGCACGCTGCCAGCCGTGGCGGTTGAGCCGAGACCGTCTTCCTTGCCGTTACCGAAGTCGAGGTAGTCGCTCACGCCCCCGACCGGGGTCTTCTTCATCGCGCCCGCGGCCTGCTTGACCATGTACGCCATGTACTGGATCGACGTCATCGTCGGCTTGGACGCCGCGGCGGAGAGTTTCTTGATGTCAGCGGGGCTGACGCAACCGATGACCAAGGCCTTCGGCCCGAAGTCGTAGGTCGTTCCGAGTGCATTCGTCGCGTTCGCGGACGCCTTCGAGTAGTTGTACGGTGTGATCTTCGGACCGGTGGCGCCGGCGTAGCCGTCGGCGACGATCACCGCCTTGGTCAGCGTGGCGCACGACTGGGCCGTGGTGGACGCACCGGCGACCGACGTCACGCCTAGGCCCGCCGTGAGCGTTCCCGCGATGAGTAGCCCGGCGGCGAGTGGGGAGATGCACGAGAGACGACGCATTGGAATCCTTTCGAGTTCGATGCACCACCGGTCGAGCTCGCATGGTCGCGGACAGGCTCGGTGACGCCGTGACAAACACTAGGACACCAGTCGTAAGCGAAGCCTCTACGAAACATAAGAACTTCGCCAACGAGACACTTTCGAGTACCACGACCCGAGCATCGCCATGTAAGTCGCCGAGCCCGACGGACAATGATGAAGGTATGGGCCAGATCGACGATACGTCATTCCGACATCTCGTCCTCGAGCACGGACCGGCAGTCGGGAACTACCTGCGTCGCCGCCTCTACCCTCTCGCAGCGGGCGAGCTCGATGACCTGGTGGAAGAGACGTTCATCGTCGTGTGGAGGCGCCGCGACGCGATACCGGTGGGTGCAGAACTTCCCTGGATGATCGGGGTGGCACGCAACGTTCTTCGAAACGCCCGCCGATCGCGTCAACGACGTGACGTTCTCGAGTCCTCGCTCCGGACCAACGCCAGCGACGCCTCAGCCGAGGACTACGTCGTCGCGGATGCTTCCGTGCGCGAGGCACTCGCCCAGATGAACGACGGCGATCGTGAGATCCTGATGTTGAACGCGTGGGACGGCCTCGACGTCGTCGCGATCGCCGCCACCCTCTCGGTGACCACCAACGTGGCGGCGGTCCGCCTCAACCGCGCCCAGTCACGGTTCCGGGGATTCCTCGCCGCCCTCGAAGTCGTCTGAAACTCCGGTGCACATCACGACACAGACAAGTTATGAAGGAGGTGGGCGATGAACGATAGTGACGACCGTCTACGACGCGCAGACCCCGTCGCCGGCCAGCCGTATCACCACGCCAACATCGGACAGATGATCTCGCGCATCACCACTGCACGCTCTTCGTCACACGAGCGTCAATGGCGCCTCTTCAAGTTGCGCATGGCGTCAGCCGTCGCACTCGCGTCGGCGCTCACCGTGGGTGCCGTCTCATTGCTGGCCGGCGTCGGTTCGGGTCTGCCCGTGCTCGAGCTCGGTGCCGGCAGTGCCGCACCGCCCGGAGCGACCAGTTCGATGATGATGATCTGGGCGAGGTTCCAGTTCTCACCCGGTCCGAATCTCAGCGCTGACGCGGCGACCGGTACCGCCTACCGAGTGCAGGCTCCGGGTGACGCCTCCAGAGAAGCCACGCGGTTGGCGTCGATCTTCGGCGTCGATGGACCGGCCCAGGACGTCAACGGTGACGCGACGAATTGGACGGTCACGGACCCGTCCGGTGCATCACTGAACTATCAGGCAACGGGCGCCATCGCGAACTGGTGGTTCAGCACGTCCACGTCAGCGGTGACGTCGAGCATCGTCGGACCAATGGCGGACGCCACTTCCCCGTCGCCGTCGTCGAGCGCCACTGGTGCGGTCCCGTCCAAGGCGAGCGTGGCGAGAGACGTGCAGTCCTACCTCTCGCGGATGCACTACGACTACACGCTCGCCAATCCCAGTTTCTCCAGCGATTCGACGACCTCCTCCAGCCCTGGTGCCCCCGACGCCACCATCGATGAGGAGATCGTCAACTACGACGTCGTCGTCGACGGCGTGACGACGGATCAGTCCGCCCAGTTCGTGATCGACTCGTCGAACCACCTCGTGAGCGCATCGGGCCCAGCCTTCGACATCACAACGACCCGGGACTACCCTCTCCAAAGTCCCGTCACCGGCGTCGCCGTGCTGAACGCCGAGCAGATCGCCAGATTCAGCGCGCCCAACGGCGGACCAGCCACGCCCGCAGCGGGTCAAGGTGTCAGCGGCGGGTCACCGGGACCTTCCGATGCGACGCCATCCGCAACGACGACGACCATCGCGGCACCACCCCTCATCTCAGTCGCGCTCAACGATGCGGCGTTGCATCTGACGGCGTATCAGCTGAACGATGGTTCCACCTGGTTGATCCCCGTCTACAACTACACCGGCACAGCATCCAATGCCGACGGCAACTCGTACGCCGGCACGTGGTCGACGATCGCCGTCGACCCGGCCTACGTGCACCTCGACCGGACCACCCGGGGCGTCATCAATTACTGACGATCTAACCCCAGAGTTGCAGCGTCGCCACCGCGCTCACCATTGAGAGCGGTACGACCCAGGCACCGATCCGACTGGCCTTCACCAGTGAGGGTTGCGCCCCGGCGGTGCGTGCGGCGCGAAGCCACAGCAGCCACGCGAGCGAACCGCTGACGCAGAGATTCGGACCGAGATTCAAGCCGATGATCAGCGCGTACGGGTGCGTCGGCGCACGGGCCGACAACAGCGAGGCGGCCGGAAGATTGTTCATGGCGAGTGCGGCGAGTGCGGCGAGCGCCGATGTCCCCCAGATAGTCAGGTGAACCAGCAGCGTGCTCGGCGAGGACCACGCGCGTCCCAGTGTTCCGAGGGCCACCGCACTGGCGAAGAGCCCCGCGAGCACCGGGATCCCGAGCACCTGCGCCACGTGGGCGATCGTCGTCCTGCGTTGAAGGAGTCGGCGCCCGACGACGAAGGCCCCGACGAGCATGACCGGTAGCGCGGGCGAGGCTATTGCGACTACCAGAAGCGCCGACGACACCACCGCAAAGAGTCCGAGACCCAGTCTCGGTGCGGCCACGGCCACCACGTCGGTGGAACCGAGGCGCAGTTGGCGTCGCTCGAGCACCGCGATGACGGCCGCACTGACCAGGAGTGCGACGCTCGCCGGCGCCCACATGTGCGCGATGAAGCCAGCCCCGGTCAATCGCGTATGACCCAGGACGATCAGGTTGGTCAGGTTCGATCCCGGCAGGAACAGTGAGCCGGCGTTCGAGAGCATGAGGCATCCGTACAGCAGTGGCGCCTCACCGCCGCCTCGGCTGCGGGCGGCGTAGACGAGCACCGGCGTGAGGAACGCGACCGACGTGTCGAGGTTCAGCACGGCGGTGACCGATCCGATCAAGAGCGCCGCCCCCATGAAGAGGACCAACCCGTTGGTCGAAAGACGGGCGAGTCGGTTCCCCGCCGCTTCGAACAACCCGTCGTCGTTCGCGACGAGGCCCACGAGCAGGAGCCCCGTCACCAGGACGAAGGGTGGCCAATCCTGGCCCGCCGCCGAAACGGCATTCGCGGGCGCGCTCACCACCGCGATGACGACGCCGCAAAGGGCGACACCGAGCGCGAGCAGCGCGAGCCGTCCCGGTCTCTTGGCGCGGTCTCGCGCCACCCTTCGAGGTCGATTCACTTGCGTAAGTATCGCAGGTGTCATCCCGAGCGAAGCGACGGGCCCATCGGTACTTCGCGCACACACGCCAAAACCGGCGATACTTGCATCTGATGAATTATTCACCCGACGAGGCGAACGAACGACCCGCGCAGGCTGCGGGGGTGGGGGTACTTCGTTCCCTCGGGCTCACGTCGCACGACGACGTCGCACTGGGCGATGGCTTGTACCTCGGTCGGGTCAGTATCGTGCACGGAGCCACCGGCGAGGTGATCTGGTGCGACGCCGAGGGAGAGGAGTCGATCTCGACCTGCCATTTCTCACCTGGCTTGGGCCTGCGTCCCGTGGCCGGTGACTGGGTCGCCATGCGCGACGGCCAGATCGTCGAGGTACTCAGCCGACGCAGCGCCTTGCGTCGTCCGGACCCGAATGGTCGTGATATTCAGGTTCTGGCGGCGAATCTTGACCTGGTCCTCATGGTCGTGCCCATCAACCGGCGACTCAACGTGCGGATGCTGGAACGTTTCACCATCATGGCCTGGGAGAGCGGCGCTCGCCCCTTCGCGATCCTCACCAAGGCTGACGAGGCCACCGACGTCGAGGGCGCCCTCGAAGAGACCAGGCTCGCGGTGCCGGGCGTCGATGTGCTCACGACCAGTTCGCAGAGCGGCCAGGGCATTGACCAGTTGCGCCGCCTGCTCCACGAGGGCGTCACCGCCGTCATGCTCGGGGCGTCCGGCGCCGGAAAGACGTCGCTGTTGAACGCTCTCGAGGGAAGCGACGAGGTCACCAGGACCGTGAATCGCAGCGGGGAAGGGCGCCACGCCACGACCACCCGCAAGCTCTACCGCCTGCGCTCCGGTGGCGTCTTGCTCGACATCCCCGGCATTCGTCTGCTCGATCTCATGGTCGGCCAGGACGGTGTCGACGAGACCTTCGCCGATATCGGCGCCATCGCGTCACGGTGCCGATTCCGCGACTGCAGCCACAACGGCGACCTCGGCTGCGCGGTCGAAGAGGCGGTGCGCACCGGCGAGCTACCCGCCCGCCGACTGGAGAACTACCGACTCATCAAGGCGGAACTCGCCCACCAGGAACATCGCCGAAGTCCCGAGGAGATGCTGAAGCAGCGTCGGCGCGGTCGTCCAGCGCCGAAGAAGAAGTAGCGGCGCGAGACAGTACTGTCGAGAACGGTGGCAACCTCCTCAACACACAGCGCACCACAGGCTCGCCAGTGGTCGATCGAGATCGCGGGAGAGGGGAATCCCGCTGTCTTCTTCCTGGCCCCCGATCGATTCGACTCGGCCATGCGAACGCTCGACTCCTTCTCGATGACCCTCGAGAATGGCGGCCTCTTCGGCGTCGCCCTCGGTCCCGCGCCCCCGGTCGATTCGCGCTGGTCGAGTTGCATCGTCGCCGACTCGGCATTCGGTACGCGGCTCGACGAACTGCACGTCGACGACTTCTGGGACTTCTACTCGGTGCACACTCCTTCGACACGGGTCGACGGCGACGTCGTCACGCTCACCGACAACGCGGAGATCGCCGAACTGCTGCAGATTCACGCGGTGGACTCTTCGGTATGGCCAGGCGACCCCGAGGTCGTCGCCTGGTACGGGTTGCGTGACGAGAACGACGTGCTCGTGGCGCTCGGCGCGCTCGTGCGCTGGGAGTCGGGCATGCACGTGCTCGCATCGATCACGACGGTCACCGAGTTGCGCGGGCGAGGCTACGCCCAGGAACTCACGCAGGGCATCGTCGCGCGAGCCCGCGAACAGGGCATCACCTGGCTCGGGCTCGGCGTCGCGCATTCGAACGTGGCCGCGCACCACGTCTACGAGAAGGCTGGTTTCGAGCTCCGCGCCCGTTTCAGCGTCTACGACGAGGCCGTTCGACCCCGGACGCTCAGAGGTGATTGATCACTCCGTAGTGTTGGACCAGTCGCCCACGAAGGAGTTGTCATGCGTATCTTGATTGCCGGAGGAACCTCGTTCGTCGGACGCGCCATCGCGTGGTCCGCGCTGCAGGCGGGCCACGACGTCACGGTCATCAATCGCGGCGTGACGCCGAGCGACCTTCCCGTCAGCGTCCACCGTTTGGTCGGGGACCGTACGGGCGATCTCAGCGCCCTCGCGGGCCACTCGTTCGACGTCACCATTGACACCGTGGCCTACCTCCCGCGTGACGTCGAACTCCTCGCTGCGGCGCTGGACGGTCGAGGCGGGCACCACATCCAGATCTCCTCGGTCTCGGCCTACGTCGAACCCGAGCGACCCGGGGCCACCGAGGCGAACGCGACCCTGATCGACGATCCGATGTTGGACCTCGACGGGCCGGTCACCGCAGCGACCTACGGACCGCTCAAAGCGGCCTGCGAACGCAGCGCCGCGGCGCTCTTCGGCGCCACCACTACCTTCGTGCGTCCGACCTTCGTCATCGGTGCCCACGACGCCACGCTGCGTTTCCCTTACTGGGTGGAGCGCGCACGGCGCGGCGGCGTCATCGCGGTACCCGGTCCACGGACGATCGCGGTCCAGTACGTTGACGCGCGCGACCTCGCCGCTTTCGTGGTCGGGGCCGCGGAGCGTTCGCTGGTGGGGGCTTTCCACGTGGCCGGTCCCGGTCCGGACAGCCACTTCGTCGAGATGATCGAGCAGGTCGTGCACCACATCGCCCCCGCCGGCACGACCCTTCGCGAGATCGCCTACGAACGCATCGTCGGGGAGGGCCTGGAGGGAAGATTCCCGCTCTGGACCGGTGAGCACAGCGAGAATGCGCTGGCCCTCGACAGTTCGCTCGCACTCGCCAACGGCCTTCAGCTGCGCCCCCTGCGCGAGAGCGTCGACGACGTGGTCCGTTGGTGGGGCGATCGCGCGTGGCCGTCGCACTGGTTGGCGCCTGAACGCGAGGCATCGTTGCTCGCGCTCTGAGGTGACTAGCGGCGCTCGATGAGGTCCATGTAGTCGTCACGCCAGAGGTCGAAATACTCCTCGGGCAACATGACCGCGTGGGTCGGCGCGAGCGCCTCGACGAATTCGCGTTCGTGGCTCACCGCCACGATCGTTCCCGTCCACTGGTGCATCATCACGCCCAGCGCCTCCACGCTGGCGGGGTCCAGATTGTTGGTCGGTTCGTCGAGCAGCAGGAGATTGGCGTCCGACGCCGCCAGGATCGCCAGGGCCAGCTTCGCTCGCTCGCCACCCGACAGGGTTCCCGGCATCTGGTGCGCCGCCGATCCCTTCAGACCGAAGGCGCCGAGCAACGCACGGCGTTGCACCTCGGTCTGGACCGTGGCGTTCTCCAGGTGATCGAGTACCGACCTTGAGAAGTCGAGTTGCTCGTGCTCCTGGGCGAAGTAGCCGACCTTGACGTTCGCGCCGAACTTGACGTTGCCCATTTGCGCGCCCTGGGTTCCGGCGAGACAACGCAGCAGCGAGGACTTGCCCGCGCCGTTCTTGCCGACGATCAGGATACGGTCGCCCCGACGGGTGATGAAGTTCACGTCCTTCAGGACGTCGACCGTTCCGTATCGGACACCGACGTGCTCGACGGTCATCGGTACATCGCCGCTGCGCGGAGGGGCGGGGAGTTTGAAGGTGACTTTCCGTTCCTTCTTGGTGACCTCGACCCGGTTGTCCTCGAGCTTCTCAACCTTGCGGTCCAGAACCTTCGCGAGACGTGCACGAGCGGCGGTCTGTCCACGCATCGAGTCGGCGAGGCCCTTCATTCGTCCAATCTGGTCGTCCTGATGGGCGGCCATCTTCTCTTCGCTCAGTCGGCGGGTCTCTTCTTGCTCGAGGAACTTCGTGTAATTACCCTTGTACTCGCGCATCTGGCCGTCGCGAAGGGCCAACACGCGGTCGATCGACTTGTCGAGCAGGGGGAGGTCGTGGCTGATCACCAGGACGGTGCCACGGAAACGCTCCAGCTCGTCGAAGAGCCAGCGCTTGGCCGCCTTGTCGAGGTGGTTCGTCGGTTCGTCGAGCACCATGGTCTCGGGCTGCTCGTAGAGCACCCGCATCAGGTCGACACGGCGTCGCTGACCCCCCGAGAGCGAGTTCAGGTCCTCGAGCAGAAGTCCTTCGTCCAGACCGAGTCCCGCGGCGAGACGCCCGACCTCGGATTCCGCTTCATAACCGCCACGTTCGCGAAAGGCCTCCTCGAGACCGGTGAAGCGTTCGATGGTCTCCTCGGTGGGGTCGGCCGCCAACTCGTGGCGGGCGTGCTGCATATCCGCGTCGAGTTGATCGAGACCGCGCGCCGACAAGACGTGCGACAGGCCGATCGGTTCGACACCGAGGCCACCGGCGACCGGCTCCTGGGGTAGGTGACTCACTTTGCCCTGGTGCTGGACCGACCCCGTGACGCGCAGGTGTTCGGGCTTGTAGCCCAGCAGCACCGACAGCAACGTCGACTTCCCGGCTCCGTTGCGACCGACCAAGCCGACCTTCTCGCCGTTGCCGACCGTGAAGGACACCGGCTCGAGAATACGGCGTGCGCCGATCTCTATTCCCAAATCTCGGACTATGAGCATTTAGCGACCTAGCAACTCAGCGGCGGCGGCGAGCTCGTCTCGGAACTGGGGGTGGGCAATTGAAATCATGGCGTTCGCTCGTTCTTGCACTGTGCGTCCGCGCAGGTCGGCAGACCCGTATTCGGTCACAATGACGCCCGTGAGGTGACGTGGAGTGGTCACGACGGAGTGCGGAGTCATGTCTCCAATGATACGGCTCTTTAGTTCCCCGTTGACCACGGCGGTGGACTGCAGGCAAATCAGCGACGTGTGCTCCAGTGAAAGACTCGTGCCTTCGACGAAATCCATATGTCCGCCCACGCCCGAGTACTGGCGTGGACCAACGGTGTCGGCGATGATCTGACCGTGCAGGTCGACCTCGAGGGCCGAGTTGATGGAGACCATCCGGGGGTTGCGCGCGATGACCGAGGGATCGTTCACGTACGAGACCGGAGCGAAACCGACCGATCGGTTCTCGTGGAGGAATTCGTACATCTCGGCCGAGCCCAGTCCGAAGGTGATCACCGAGGTCCCGCGATGGGCCGACTTTCTCAGGTTGGTCACCTTGCCCGCCGCGCAGAGCGCGTAGAGGCCGTCGGTGAACATCTCTGAATGGACCCCGTAGTCGCCGCCGTCGCGCTCCACGAGGGCGTTCGCCACCATGCTGGGCACCGCCCCGATACCGGTCTGCAGCGTGGAGCCGTCGCGCACGAAGGCGGCGGCGAAATCGGCGATCGCGGCGTCGTTCGCAGTCCCGATCTCATTGGGCAACACGGTCGGATGTTCGTCGGTGTAGACGACCACATCGATGTCGTCCAGGGATATGTGGTTGTCGAAACCGTCGAGGGCCAGGGTCCTCGGAAAGTGCGGCGAGCACTCCACGATGAGCAGGCGCGAGGGGTCGCGACCCGCCGCGAGGTACTCGTCGAAGTGTGCGCCGTTGTAGAGCGAGAGGCTCACGTTGCCGTCGGCGTCGGGCATCGCGCCCTGCATCATCATGACCCTGGGGGCAAGGTGCTGGATCAGCAGACCGTAATGGCGAAAGAATGAGGGGACGAATTGGATGTCCGCTCCCTGAGCCTGATAGTGGCGCTCCCCGCCCCCGAGGAACGTCGCACGGTAGTGGACGTTCGGGTGCAGGAACACGTCGTAGACGCCGAGCAGGAGGCCTCCGCTGAACGTCAGGTCCTCCCAGTCCGTGCGAAGCGACAGTTGTTTCAAGAGCCCTACGGGCGTCGCGGTGACCAGGCCCAGTCCAATCGCGTCCACGGGGCGCACCAGTCCAATCGCCTCTTCGACACTCAGCTCTCGCGCGGCCATCGGGATATTCTGCCCGAAACCTGCGCCTGTGGCACGATTATCTGATGAATGAACCTTTCTTAATGGAAATATGGAGCGATGTCGTCTGTCCGTTCTGCTCGTTGGGCGCTCGTCAACTCGAGGTCGCCCTCGACCGCTTCGAGTTCCGTGATGACGTCGTGCTTCGACACCGGGCGTTCGAACTGGACCCGCAGGCCCCCACCGACTACAACCTCTCGTTACCCGAACTGCTCGCGAAGAAGTACGGCATGCCCGTCGAGCGTGCCCGCGAGCTCAACGAGAGGCTCGAGGGCGACGCCCGACTGCTCGGGATGACGTGGTCGATGAAACGAGCTCGGCCCACGAACACGTTCGACGCCCACCGAGTGATCGCGCTCGCCACGACCCAGGGCCTCGACCACGAGATGAGCGATCGGCTCTTCCGTGCGTACTTCAGCGAAGGTCAGCTCGTGAGTGACCACGACGTCCTCTCGGCCTTGGCCGAGGAGGTGGGTGTCGTGGGCGTCGAGGGGCTGTGGTCCACGGACGCGTTCGTCAGCGAGGTCCGTGCCGACGAGGAGCGCGCCCAGGAACTCGGGATCACGGGCGTGCCGTCACTGCTGCTCGACGGCAAGTTCATGGTCGTGGGCGCCCAAGGTGCCGATCAGATCCATGACGTGCTCGTGCGGGCCTGGGCTCGACGAGCCTCCGTCTAGCCCTCGTCCTCGTCCTCGGCGGGAACCACCGCTGCGGTGGCGACCGAGTGGCCCTCGTCGAGGTTCATCACCCGAACGCCCGTAGCGTCGCGTCCCTGTGAGGAGACCTCGCGCACCGGCGTCCTGATGAGCACCCCCCCGCTCGAGGCGAGGAGAAGTTCATCGTCGAGATGGACCATGAACGCGGCGACCAAGAAGCCGCGCGCCGCCGACAGCCTGATGGCGCGAACCCCCTGGCCTCCCCGGCCCTGACGGTTGAAGCGCTCGACCTTCACCCGCTTGCCGAAACCGGTGTCGGTCACGATGAACAGGTCTGCATCGCCTCGAACCACGTCGAGTGAGATCGCCTTGTCGTCGTCGCGCAGCTTGATGCCGCGTACGCCCATCGAGTCCCGTCCGACCTCGCGGACCTCTTCTTCGTTGAAGCGAATCGACATGCCGCGGAACGTGACGACCATCAGATCGTCGGTGCCGCTCGTCGCGACCACGCGCACGACCTCATCGCCGGGACGAAGGTTGATGGCGATCCATCCCTCGCGTCGCGACTTGTCGTATTCGCTGAACGCCGTCTTCTTCACCGTGCCGTTCGCGGTCGCGAAGACGAGGAACTTGTCCTTCGGGAAGTCGGTCGTCGTGACGATGGCCTGAATCCTTTCGCTCGGCTGCAGGTTCAGGAGGTTGACGATGGCGGTGCCCTTGGCGGTACGTTCCTTCATCGGGATCTCGTGCCCGCGTAGTCGGAACACCCGCCCTCGGTTGGAGAACAGCAGCACGTAGGCGTGCGTCGTCGTGTGCACGATCTGCTCGACGAAGTCCTCGTCCTTCAGCTTCGCTCCCTGAACGCCGCGACCACCGCGACCCTGCACCCTGAACGCATCAGCGGCGACGGATTTCACGTAACCGGCCTTGGTCATCGTGATGACGATGTCCTCGTCCTTGATGAGGTCCTCGGCGCCGAGTTCACCCGGGTCGTTCACGATCTGGGTGACCCGGTCGGTGGCGTACTTGTTGCGGATCACGAGTATCTCGTCTGAGATGATGCTGCGCAACTTGACTTCGCTCGCGAGGATCGACTGCAGCTCCGCAATCGTCTCTCGCAACTTCGCCATCTCGTCCTCGAGCTCGAGGCGTCCGAGTCGGGTGAGTCGCCCGAGGGTCATGTCGAGGATGTGGTTCGCCTGTTCCTCCGAGAACTCGAAGGGGGAACTCATCAGGGCGATTCGTGCGGCGCCGCGGTCATCGGATCCGCGAATGGTCGCGATGACCAGATCGAGCATGTCGATCGCCTTGAGGAGACCCTCGACGATGTGCGCGCGGGCCTCGGCCTTGCGAAGACGGAACTGCGTACGTCGGGTGACGACTTCGATCTGGTGGGCGATGTAGTGCGTCAGCGCCTGGGCCAAGGTCAACGTGCGCGGCACGCCGTCGACGAGAGCCAGCATGTTGACGGCGAACGTCGTCTGCAGCGTCGTATTCTTGTAGAGCTTGTTGAGTACGACGTTGGCGTTGGCGTCGCGCTTCAAACGGATGATCAGTCGGGGCTTTCGTCCGGCGGAGTCGTTCTGCACCGCAGAGATCCCATCGAGTTCGCC
>Ga0316224_1000337_pt1 | contig 69899 bp, 67 predicted proteins | sample TBH18013metaG_FD_206254 | JGI IMG/M metagenome (GOLD analysis project Ga0316224, IMG submission 206254) | Freshwater microbial communities from Trout Bog Lake, Wisconsin, USA - TBH18013 | ecosystem: Environmental > Aquatic > Freshwater > Lake > Hypolimnion/Profundal zone | place: USA: Wisconsin... | reverse complement strand
AGGGCCGGGGTGAGGGAAAGCCCCCTATATCTTGTACGCCCCCTCACCCTACCCCTCTCTCAGGGGGAGAGGGAATTCTCTGCCGATTCTAGGATGAAGGCCGATCGCCGCCTGATTTTTCTACAACTGATGCATCATCATGTTTTCGATGATCACCGCCTGGATGACGCCGGGGCCAAATACCCGCGCGCCCACCTCGACCATGCGGGCGCTCAGCTTGTCGGGATCCAGGCTGCCGTCCTGCTGAAGCAGCTTGGGAACGTATTCCATCATTTCCTCGAGCAGCGCCGCCTGCAAACGGGGCAGAAAAGTGGCGACGGGCTCGACCTTGTTGGCGGGAACTTGCAGACGGATCACCAGTTCCGCCTGGGATTTGACTTCGTGATTCTGAATCACCGGCACGACCAGCAAACCGAAATCCACGTAGGACGGCGGAATCACAGGAATCACCGATGCCGCCTTGGCCGCCGCTTCCTTGGCCTTGGCCTGCAAATCGCCTTTCTTCAACCCCGCCAACGCCAAGGGATCGATCCCCCAGAAATACAGACCGCCGACGATCCCGCCCAACAACAACAAGACGATCAGGACCATCATGATGATTTTCTTCATTATCCGTTCCCTTAATCGAAGTGCCGCCAGCCGGTTCTGACCGGCGTGACATCGTTCCCCAAGGCGTCCAAACAGCGCACGCCAGCGCCGTCGATCATACGACCGATGCGGGTTATGTCCACTCCCGAGCGAGCGGCTGCGGCCAAAAGAACGTCGGCGCGGTCGGGCGCCGCCGTGAACAGCAATTCGTAATCGTCGCCCATGGTCGCGGCCTCGACCGCGGACAGTCCGGTTTGCTTGAAGTCCGGCGACAACGGAATACTTCCGGCCGCGATCTCGGCGCCAAGACCGGACGCCTTGCATATATGACCCAAATCCTGGATCAGCCCGTCGGATACGTCCATGGCGGCGGTGACCAACCCGGCGATCGCCGCGCCCAAGGCCAATCGCGGTTGCGGATGCCGATACCGATCGAGTAAATAGGCCGAACCGGAACCGCCCCGGGCGGCCAGCAACCCCGCCCCGCCGTCGCCGATGGCGCCGCTGACCCAAACGTCGTCGCCGCTCTTGGCTCCGGAGCGGTGCGGCGTTCGTCCGACATCGGCCCATCCCAATACGGTCAGGCTAAGGCACAGAGGGCCTGGGGTCGAGACCGTGTCGCCGCCGATCAAAGTCAATTCGAACCGGTCGAAATCCTGTTTCAGACCGTCCGAAAACGCGACGATCCACGCTGCGTCGCGCGCGCGCGGCAAGACCGCGTTCAGAAGCGCCGCGAACGGTTTGGCGCCTTTGGCGGCCAGATCGGACAGGCTGACCCGCGCCAGTTTCATCGCCACCGAACCGGCGGGGGTTCCCGGCAGGAAATGAACGCCCTCGACGATGGTGTCGGTGGACACGACCAGAACCTTGCCCGGTTCGGGCATGACGAAGGCGGCGTCGTCGGTCAGCGCCAACGCTCCCGCATACCCTTTGGACAGTGGCGCGAAGTACCGGGCAATCAGACTGAACTCGTCGGTTTGCCCAATCATCTATTTTTCGAATTCGAGAGGGCGCAGAATGCGGGCCATGCGATCCATCACCGCGTTGACCAGATTGGGTTCGGTGCCCGAGTAGAACGCACGGGCCAAATCCACGTATTCCGAGATGGCGACCCGCGCGGGCGTGGATTGGCGGGTTTTCAATTCCCAAACGCCCACGCGCAGGATCGCCCGCATGATTGCCTCGATCCGGTCGATGGTCCATTCGGCGGACAAGGCCCCGCCGATGATCCGATCCAAATCGGCCAATTCGGAGCTGGCGCCGTGGACCAGCATCGCCAGCAATTCAAGATCGGGCTTGGCCATGGACTTGTCGGAATCCTTGGCGGTTTCGCTGCGTTCCATGAACTCGTTCAAGGCCTCGACCGAAGTGGCGCCGGTCATTTCCATGGAATAAAGCGCCTGCACCGCCGCCAGACGAGCGGCGCTGAAGCGGGCGGGATCGGGCCGCTTGACCAGGGCGCCGCTCACGAATTGCCCGCCAGCTTGCGTTTCAGGTCCAACATGGCAAGACAGGCCCGGGCCGCCTGACCGCCCATGTTTTTGCGCAACGGATCGGAGCGGCGCAGCGCTTGCGCCTCGTCGTGAACGGTCAGCACCCCGTTGCCCAGGGCCAAATGGTGGGTTGCCGCCAATTGACTTAAGCCGTGCATGCATTCCGACGAAATATAATGATAGTGATCGCTTTCGCCGCGAATGGCGCAGCCCAGGGTGATGTAGCCGTCATACTTTTTTGGGTGCGTGTTCAGAACCATGGACAGAGCCGTGGGCAATTCGAAGATGCCGGGAACGGTAACGATATCGAAATCGACCGAAGCTTCGCCCAAAACCTCCCTGACGCCCTTCAGCAGCCCGTCGGCCAGATGGTCGTAGAACCGCGCTTCCAGTATCAGCACCTTGGTCATTTGATATCCTTATCCACGGGAATGGGGCGTTGTTCGACCACCTTTAGGCCGAACCCTTCCAATCCCACAAGGGTCTTTTTGGTATTGGACAATAAGATCATCTCTTTTACGCCAAGGTCCAAAAGAATTTCGGCGCCCACGCCGTAATCCCGCATTTGCGGACGTTCGGTCTCGCCCGACAGGCGGGCGCGAACCCGATCGGACAGACTGGTCGGGCTGGGCTCACGGATCAGGATGACGACACCACAACCGTGGTCGGCGATCATTTCCATCGAAGTATGCAGCTGACCGGCCTTGCCCGACCCCTGGTCGCCCAAAACGTCGTCCAGCACGTCGACCGCGTGGACACGCACCATCACCGGCTGATGTTGGGCGGGAACGCCCTTGATCAAGGCGATGTGCTCGGCATAGGACGTGGTGTTGACGTAAACGGCCATGTGCCAATCTCCGCCCCAGCGGGAGTGAAAGGGCGTATCCAGCTCGCGGCGGACCACCTTGTCGTGATGCCGCCGGTAGGCGATCAAATCGGCGATGGTGCCGATCTTCAGGCCGTGCCGCTTGGCGAACTCCAGCAAATCGGGCAACCGGGCCATGGTGCCGTCGTCGTTCATGATCTCGCAGATCACCCCCGACGGATTGAGCCCGGCCAGCCGCGAAATATCCACAGCCGCCTCGGTGTGACCCGCCCGCACCAGCACCCCGCCCTCGCGGGCGCGCAACGGAAACACGTGACCGGGGCTGATGATGTCGCGGGGACCGTTGTTGTGGTTGACGGCCACGTGAATGGTATGGGCGCGGTCGGCGGCGGAAATGCCGGTGGTGACCCCTTCGCGCGCCTCGATGGATACGGTGAACGCCGTCTGCATCCGCGACTGGTTGCCCGAGCGCACCAACTGCAATCCCAGCTCGTCGGCGCGGGCGCCGGTCAAGGCCAGACAAATCAAACCACGCCCGTGCTTGGCCATGAAATTGATGCTTTCCGCCGTCGCCATTTGCGCCGGAATGATCAGATCGCCTTCGTTTTCGCGGTTCTCGTCGTCGACCAGAATGAACATGCGTCCTTCGCGGGCGTCATTGATGATTTCGACGATGGAGGAAAGTTCGCTCATAAGATTGTGTCCTAGTTGTAGAATCTTACATATGAAATGTCGTGGTCTGCGATCATTTGACTTTAGCCGGAATTATCCGCGACTACGACAGTACCCATTGCCCTGTCGTCGTGATGGCTTGGTGCATGGTCATCCCGGAACATCTGGAAATGATGCCATAAAACATGCTCAACGTGGGCATTTGTCGCTTTCCGATTCGTCCTGATCGCTACACCTATTCCTTCCCGATCAACCGGGCGACATAGCGCGCGATCAAATCGATTTCCAAATTGACCGCGTCCCCAACCGCCAGCAAACCCAGGGTGGTGGCTTCAAGCGTGTGGGGGATGATGTTGACGCCGAACCGCGCCCCGTCCACCTCGTTCACCGTCAAGGACACGCCGTCCACGGTGATCGACCCCTTGGAGGCGATGTACTTGGCCAGCCCGTCGGGCGCCTGGAACACCATGCGCCGCGATGCGCCGTCCGGCGTCAGGGACAGCAGGCGACCGATGCCGTCCACATGCCCCGAAACCATGTGGCCGCCCAGCTCGTCGCCCAGCGCCAAGGGCCGCTCCAGATTGATCCGGCGGCCTTTCCGCCATTCCCCCATGGTGGTTTTCGACAATGTTTCTTCCGATATTTCAACGGAATACAAGCCGTTCTTAATGTCGACGACCGTCAGGCAGACGCCGTTGTGGGCGATCGACGCGCCAACGGGAACGCCGGTCAGATCGTACCCGCAGCGGACGGTGAAGCGCGTGCCGCGCCTAGGCGTGTGTTCGACCGAATCGATCTCGGCCAAGTCGGTGACTATTCCTGTGAACATGCTGATCCTTAAACTTGCCGGGTTCTTTCGTAGGTTTCCATCACATCATCGCCCACGCGGAGCAGGTCGGTAAGATGGAATTTAGGCATGGCCGCCAAAACGGCAACCCCGATCGGCTGAACCGCCGCCAAGCCGTCGCCGCCCATGATCGCGGGAGCGCGAAACCACACCAGCCGATCGACCAGATCGGCGTGCATGAATGTGGCGGCCACGCGCGATCCGCCTTCGACCATGATCCGGGTCAGACCCAGTTGGGCCAGTTGGGTCATCGCCAGCGGCAAATCGATGACGCGATCCAAGGCGCTGACCACCGGAATGACCTTGACGCCGTAACCTTCCAATTGCTTGACCCGTTTGGGATCCGGTTTGGCGTTGGTCAGCACCCAAACCGGCCGCGACGCGGCGGCCCGAACCAGCTTGCTGGCGTCGGGCAGATTAAGCCAGCCGTCGACCACGACGGACACCGGGGGGCGGTCGTCAAGCCCCGGCAAGCGGCACGTCAAATCGGGATCGTCGCTGATCGCCGTGCGGATACCCACCAGCACTGCATCGTGGCAGGCCCTGAGCCGGTGCCCCCACGCCCGCGCCACGGGACCGGTGATCCACTGGCTTTGTCCGTCCTTGGTGGCGATGCGCCCGTCCAGCGTCGAGGCGATCTTTACGGTGATCAACGGCCGCCCCCACTGCCTGGCGGCGAAGAAACCGGCATTGACCGCCGCGGCCTTGTCATCAAGCAGTCCGACGGACACCTGGATTCCCGCGGCCTTCAGGCGTTCGATTCCCTGCCCCATGACGCGCGGATCGGGATCGGCGGCGGCCACCACCACCCGCGCCACCTTGGCTTCGATCAAGGCGTCGGTGCAAGGCGGCGTTTGCCCGTGATGGCAACAAGGCTCCAAGCTGACATAAACCGTGGCGCCTTGCGCACGATCTCCCGCCATGGACAAGGCCTGGGTTTCGGCATGGGGCCGCCCGCCATCGGCGGTACGACCGCGCCCGACCACGCGCCCGTCCTTGACGATGACGCAGCCGACGGACGGATTGGGCCACGTCCGCCCGATCCCCCGCGCCGCCAACGCCAGCGCAGCTTCCATATGGTACGGATCAATCGGAACCGTGTTGTCCACCCATTTTTCCCAAGAAATCCTCGAAATCCTTGGCCTCGCGGAAATTTCTGTAAACCGAGGCGTAGCGCACATAGGCGACCTTATCCAGGTCGATCAGGACTTCCATCACCATTTCGCCGATGAATTTGGACGGCACTTCGTTCTCGCCCATGCTTTCCAAGCGACGATGAATGCCGTTGACGATCCGTTCGATCTGATCCTCGTCGACCGGACGTTTGCGCAGGGCGATGCGAACCGACCGCAACAGCTTGTCGCGGTCGAACGGAACCCGCGCCCCGTCTTTCTTGATCACGACCAGATCGCGGATTTGAACGCGTTCGAACGTGGTGAAGCGCGATCCGCACGCCGGACACGACCTGCGCCGCCTGATGGCGGCGTTATCGTCGGTCGGTCGAGAGTCCTTCACCTGCGTATCATCATGTCCACAAAACGGACAGCGCATGACTAATCCCCCCCCCCGGCATATTTCGTTTTGTCCCCTTTCGCCCCCATTTTATCGACGCGGCGTTGATGCCGCCCGCCGTCGAAGGGAGTCGAAAGAAATATATCCAGACAATCCCTGGCGATCTCGGGGCCGGTCACCCGGCCGCCCATCACCAGAACGTTGGCGTCGTTGTGCGCCCGCGCCATTTTCGCGCCGAACGCGTCGTGGACCAAGGCGGCGCGAATATGAGCGTAACGATTGGCTGCGATGGAAATGCCGATCCCCGTCCCGCACAGCAGCACGCCCATGTCGGCGGCGCCGTCCTTGAAGGCCTCGGCCAGTTCATAAGCGTAATCGGGATAATCGACGGGATCGTTTCCGTGCGTCCCCAAATCGAGGACGGACACGCCCTTCCGTTCCAGGTCGGCCTTGAGAATTTCCTTCAAATCAAGCCCGCCGTGATCCGAAGCGATTAGTACGGTTTTCGCGCCCACCAAAAAAACTTTCAAATGCCATGCACACGTTAAAGCATACTATATGTCGATGCGGATCGCCAATCCACCACAAAGTTATGTTGGGACCAAAACCACATAAAAATTGTGGCGAACACATGCCGATTCTGTGGGGAATTCAACTGGTGAAGTTCAATATATTTCAAAATGGAATTGACATTTTGGCATAGTCTGTATTACTTGAAAAAAAACTATAACAGGTGGGGAAATAAGATCATGAGCGAAGCCTCCAACAAATTGGGCCGTATCGAACTTGTACGACTTACCGCCAACGTCGCCGCTGCTTATCTGTCCAAGAATCAAACCGCGGCGAACAATGTTCCGGAAGTGATCAATACAATATACAATTCTTTGGCCGCCACGGACAAAAACCCAGCCGCGCCGATACCTCAGTCCGCCAAGCCGAGCGTGCCGGTAAAGAAATCGGTGTTTCCCGACTACATCATCTGCCTGGAAGACGGCAAGAAACTGAAGATGTTGAAGCGCCACCTTCGCACCACCTACGGCATGACGCCCGACGAATACCGGGCCAAATGGGCTCTGCCGTCCGATTACCCCATGGTCGCGCCCAATTACGTCATTCAACGGTCGGATTTCGCCAAGAAGATCGGCCTGGGCCGAAAAACCGAAAGCGTACCGCCCAAACCCGCGACGACCAGAACCAAGCGTTAATACCGCCATTATTTTGGGTTTGCGCCCCGTTCGGATAAGGGCTATTCAACCGCGATAGTCCCTTATCCAACGAGCGTTAAGATATGCCTGATTTTCTACCCCATACCTCTTTCCCCCTGACACGTTTGCGCCGCCCGCGGCAGTCGGACTGGTCCCGGCGGCTGGTGGCCGAACACACCCTGACGGTCAACGATCTGATCTGGCCCCTGTTCGTGGTCGAGGGCGTCAACACCCGGCAGGACATCGCCTCGATGCCCGGCGTCCAGCGCCTTAGTATCGATTTGCTGGTTGATGCCGCCAAGCAGGCCGTGGATTTGGGAATACCCGCCATCGGCGTGTTTCCGTCGCTGGACGCCAGCCTGAAAACCCCCGACGGCCGCGAAGCCGTCAATCCCAACAATCTCGTGTGCCGCGCCGTTCGCGCCGTCAAGAAAGCCGTTCCCGATATCGGCGTGATCTGCGACGTGGCGCTGGACCCCTTCAACTCCGACGGCCATGACGGCGTGCTGGTGGACGGAGACGTGGACAACGACCTGTCCGTGGAAATCCTGGCCAAGATGGCGGTCGTCCAGGCCGAAGCGGGCTGCGATATCGTCGCGCCGTCCGACATGATGGACGGACGCATCAAGGCGCTGCGCCAAGCCATGGATCACGCTCAGATGCCCCACGTTCAGATTTTGTCCTATGCGGCCAAATACGCGTCGGGATTCTACGGGCCGTTCCGCGACGCGGTCGGCTCGGGCGGCATGCTTAAGGGCGACAAGAAAAGTTATCAGATGGACGCCGCCAACACCGAGGAAGCGTTGCGGGAAGTCGCCCTTGACGTGGCCGAGGGAACCGACATGGTCATGGTCAAGCCGGGAATGCCCTATCTTGACGTGATCCGCAGGGTCAAGGACGCATTCGGACTGCCCACCATCGCCTATCAAGTCTCGGGCGAGTACGCCATGATGAAGGCCGCGGCGCTGAACGGCTGGCTGGATTGGCAACGGGTCGTAACCGAAAGTCTGGTCTGCTTCAAACGCGCAGGCGCCGACGCCATCTTCACCTATGCCGCCCCGGAGGTGGCCAAGGGTCTGAAGTAAGAGCATGATCAAAGCCGCCATCGTCCTGCTGGTCATTACCGCCGTCACGGCTTATGCGATCCAGCGCATGGCGGCGGCACTGGGATTGCGCCAGATCAAGGCGATGGCCGTCTTCTTGCCGCTGACCGTGGCGGTGGAATTGATCGGACCGTTCGGCGACCGGCTTTTCTTTCCGGGTCTTAAGGATGGTTACCGGCTGTCGCCGCCCTTCCCTCTGCTGGATTGGCTGTCCTATCTGACCATCGGCTTGGTCAGTTGCCTGTTCGTTTACGCCGTCGCCGCCGACCTGCTGGGCGCAATCGCCGCCCGCTCCGCCCCGGCCTTCGATTATCGCCGCCGCGCTTTCCTGACCCTGGGAGCGGGCGCGCTGGGAACCACCGTGGTCGGCGTGGCGCAGGCCTCGGCCGGACCCGAAGTAAGAACGGTAACCGTGCCGATCGCCGCGCTGCCGCCCGCGTTCGAGGGCTTCAGGATCGTGCAGATTTCCGATTTGCACGTCGGCACCTCGATCGGACGCGATTACGTGGAAAAGTCGGTATCCATCGCCAACGGCCTGAATGCCGACCTGATCGCCTTGACCGGCGATTTCATCGACGGCACGGTCGAGGAACTAAAGGATGACGTAGCCCCTTTGGCCGATCTTCAATCGGCTTGCGGCTGCTTTTACGTGACCGGCAACCATGAATATTACTGGGGCGCCGAACCGTGGCTGAAGCATTTCGACGGCATGGGATTTAAAGTTCTGCTCAACGGTCACAGGGTAATCGACAGGAACGGAGATTGTATCGTGGTGGCGGGCATCCCCGATCTGTCGACACTACGCCGCCCCGGTTCCCAGCCACCCGACATGGAAAAGGCGCTTGACGGCGCGCCGCCGGGACTGGTGAAGGTTTTGCTGGCCCATCAGCCCGCAAGCTATCAAATGGCCGCCGATTCCGGTTTCGATTTGCAATTGTCCGGACACACCCATGCCGGCCAGTACTTTCCGATGACGTTGCTGATCCGGTTCTTCCAGCGCTACACTCATGGACTCAACCGTCATGAGTCCCTGTGGGTTTACGTCAATCGCGGCACCGGTTTTTGGGGACCGCCGCTGCGCACCGCCAACCCCGCCGAAATCACGCTTTTGATTTTAACGCGAAGCACCTAATCTTTAGCCATAACAGTGTCTGGGAAATCTGGACTTGTACAGAAACCTCGTGCCTCTTAAATTCAGCCCCAGACAGTCTTTCGGGGGCCTATGTTGTGCTGGAATATAGAATTGAACACAAAATAAGCGATGGAGAGAAAGCGTATTTTGCATATGGGGATATTATATTAACCATTGAAAAAAACAGTTACTGCTCTATCACAATGGTTGATTACTACAAAGTAAATTGTACAGATCAGGTAAGAGGTGCAGTACATATAGGTAAATATTCATCAATAGCGTCAGACGTCGAGATAATTCTTTACGGAGATCATAATTTCAAGGCCGTCTCCACGGGGGTTATTGACAAATACGATCACATGAACTTTACCAAACCGCAGCCGCCGCAAAGCGTTCGTATCGGGCATGACGTTTGGATCGGCAGGGGTGCCACCATTCTAAAAGGCGTCACTATCGGCAATGGCGCGGTAGTGGGCGCGAAAGCCGTTATAACGCGCGACGTGCCGCCTTATGCCGTGGTTGCCGGAAATCCCGCAAGAATTATAAAATACCGGTTTTCGGAAGAACAGATTTCCGCTCTGCTCAGTATCAACTGGTGGGATTGGGACCCTGAGAAAATCGCCGAGAACACGGAAATGTTGCGAGACGAGGATATCGATACGTTCATCAAAACCCATTTGCACGATTTTAGCGTTGATCAGGCGGGGCACCATTTTGCCATGGGCAATTTGTATTGCGCCATGGGCCATTATGACCATGCCGAGATGATGTATCGCTACAGCTTAAGCACCCTTCGCGATTCGGTTGGATGCGACCATATCGCCAACGTCAAGGTCATCAATCACTTGGCGACAGTTCTTATGGATATGGAGCGCCACGTCGAAGCCGAGCCGGAATTGCAGCATTGCGTGAAAATAGTGGAGACGGAAATGGGACCGAATAGTCCCGAACTGATCGCGTTGTTGGAGAAATTGGCCTTGATTGGCGATGCTCAACATCGCAAAAAGGAATCCGCCGCTTACCGGAAACGAATCGCTGCAATCAAGGCAAACTGAAAATCGCCGGAATGTCGTGTTTGAAAAACATTGCGACAGCATATATGCTATCAAGCATGTTTCCGATCGTCATTGACACCAATGTTTTTGTAGCGGCCTTGCGTTCAGGTGGCGGGGCGTCACGGCAGGTCGTCAGAAACGCCTTGGAGGGAGTGTATCGCCCGCTGTTTTCAAATGCGTTGTGGCTGGAATACGAGGATTTGCTGGGGCGCGAGGTTTGGACGGCGGAAACGACACCCGAGGAACGACGACTGGTTTTGGCCGCAATGGCGGCTGCCGGTCAATGGGTCAAGGTTTATTACGGATGGCGTCCAAATTTACCGGATGAAGGGGATAACCATCTAATAGAGTTGGCGATTGCAGGTTCAGCGCGTGCCGTCGTCACGCACAACCTGCGAGATTTCAACCGTGGTGAGCTTCACTGGCGTGATCTTCTCTTTTTAACACCAGCTGACTGCCTGGAGAGAATAAAATGAGCACCCTGACAATCCGCATTCCAGATGATACGTGCCTCAGGCTGAAGCAATTGGCGGCATCACGCGGCATCAGCCTCAATAAATTGGTCGAAGAGCTGAGTACAACCGCTCTTGCCGCCCATGACACGGAAATGCGTTTCCGCCTTCTCGCGGCTGGAGCCGACCGGATGAAAGCGATTGCCGTCCTTGATCGCTTGGATGAGAATGAACCAAGCTCAATCCGCCCCTGAGCGGTCGGTTGAAGAATGGGGACATGTTTCCCGATCCCGGTTTTGACGCGAAGCGCTTAAAGCGTTCTATAATTAGGTTGCATCACGCTTAAGCTTCTTTCACGCCCACGCACGGACGCGGGCTTCCGCCCGCTTGGCCGCCGCCTGCGTGTTGCACACGCAAGTTGTAGAATCGTCCGCGAAGCAGACGGGGGCGGCAAGCGCAAAAAGATTCAATCTAAAATCATTTTGCTCTAATCTTCACTCCTAATAAATTCCTTCGCCGAGTTTTTCCATGCACGTCGCCATCACCTCCATTCAACGCAACCGGAACCCGTGGATCGTCGAATGGCTGGCGTTTCATCTGTTGATGGGATTCACCAAGATCATCGTCTACGTCCATAAAAGCGACGACGGCATGACCGAGACGTTGAACAGGCTGATGCCTCACTATCCGATCGAGGTATTTATCATCCACGACGTGGAAAATCCGCAATTGGCCGTCTATCAACACTCCTGGACGCAGAACAAGGACCAAGTCGATTGGATGGCGTTCATCGACGGCGACGAGTTCTTGTTCAGCCCTCAACAAGCTGCGTCGTCCGATCCCGCCCATTGGAACATTGGGGAGATCCTGTCCCGGTACGCGGACAAGGAAATCTCGGCATTGGGAGTCTTCTGGATGACCTACGGCGGCAACGGCCATGTGGACGAGCCCGCCGGGCTGATCGTCGAGAACTATCCGCGTCATTCCCACCCCACCGAAGCCAAATTCAATTGGAGCTTCAAATCCATCGTCAAAGGCGGACAGGATATCGTCATCCAAGGCCAGCCCCATTTGTTCGCCACCCGTCAGGGCACCTTCGATGAACGATTGCGCCCGCTGAATTTCCTGACCTGGAACGACGCCGACCGCGGCTCGGGCTTCGAACCGTCCCGGGAAATCCTGCGCCTGAATCACTATTCGGTGCAAAGCTGGGAGTACTTTAAGAAAACCAAACAATCCATTGGTTTTGCAGATATAAACCCCAACGGATTCCGTCCCGACCGCTGGTATCACGAACTCGACCGCAACGAATGCGACGACGGCGTGATGTACAACGTCCTGATCCCGTTGAAGCTTAAGGTTCGAGAGATGCGGGAGAAACTGGGATAGCGCGGGTAACCAGCCATTCCGCAGCGAACGGCAGCGACAGCACGATCAGCATTCCGCTCCAGATCAACATTTGACGGTTGGAGGTCAAGCTTGCCAACAACAGGGGAAGCTGCGTGGCGAAGGTCGGATGCGCGTGTATGAAGTCGGTCCCCCTGGACAGGGCGAGGGCCTCGGACAACGGGGCCAGCGCCGCCGACGCCCACAGCCACAAGGTAAAGGTCCGCGCCAGATCGAAGCCGTGTCCCGCTTCCCGCTCGACGAACAGCCCGCCCACGGCTAAAGCCCGCGCCAATCCCAGGCGGAGGCGCAGCAGGCAAAAGGCGATCACGCCCAAAGCGGGGATCAGAAATTCCAGATTAGGAATGTCGCGGTAGCGCCCGGCCACCACCAGGATGAGCGTGTCCAACACCGCCGAGGCGGCATAGATCACCACCAGCCGCTCCCCCCATCGCGACTGCTTGCCGTCCGGTTTGGGTCCGCCGAAATGTTCCGTTGCCGCCGCCGTCAAAATCGCCGCCAGCCACGCTTGAAGTCCGATCCGAAACAAGGCCCAGGCAATGCCCGGCCAATCGTAGGCGATTGTCCAGGCGTTCAAGGCCTGCCACACAAACATGCCGGCCAGCAATTGGGCGAATCCGGCCAACGGCAAGGCCCCTCGCCCGGCCTTGGCCGTCGCCCACAACCCGGCGGCCAGTCCCAACAGCACCGACAATCCGCACTGCCATTGCCAATCGCGGTTTTCCTGGACGGGACCGGACATGCCGTATTTGACCCGGCGATGGGAATCGACCACCCCCCAATTGGCCCCCACGGTGCCTTCCAACACCGCTTTCCACGGCTGATCGAAGGCTTCGACCAGATTGTAGTCGAAGCCGTTCTGTTTGGCGACCAAGGCCAAGGCGCGCACGTACCTTGCTGCGTCCTCGACGCTGGCCGAGGCCGGGCCGCGCTGGCGTCCGCGCGTGGGCCACCCCGATTCGCCGATCAGAATCGGCTTGCCGGGAAAGGCGTTCTGAATGATCCGGTAGGTTTCGACCAGATGCTTGGCGGCGTCTTCCACGCCGACCGGCTCGTCTTCCCAATAAGGCAGAATGTGGATGGTTATGAAGTCAACCTCGTTGGCGACCTCCGGATATTTAAGCCAGAACGCCCACACGTCGGCATAAGACACCGGCTGCTTGACCGCCGCCTTGACCTTGCGGATATAGGCGATCAACTGGTCCACCGGCAAATCCTTACGCAACAGCACCTCGTTGCCGACGATGACCCGCTTGATGGCGTCGGGATGGGCGTTGGCCGATGAAATCAGCGCCGCCACGTCCAGGTCGTTCTTGTCCTTGTGCGGTCCCAGCCACGCCGAATGAATCACGTCCAGCCCGTATTTCGCGGCCATTTCCGGAACCACGTCCATGCCTTCGCGGGCGGTGTAGGTGCGGATGCCTTGGGCGACGCCCTTAAGACTGGCCAGATCGGAATCGATTTCCTCGGGCGTCGGGTAATCGTGGTCGATCGGGCTTTCGCCGAAACGGTAGGGCGCGAACGACACGCTGGGAAACGGCTGTTCGAACGACATGGCCAGCGGCACGGGGCGATTGCCCCACCACCATACGCCGACGGCGACCAAAGCCCAGAACGCCAGGAAAAGAAGCCGCTTTGTCATCTTTTCTCGACGGGGCCGTAAGACAGATAATGAAGACGCTTGCTTTCCCGGCGGCCGTTACCGACCCCGTCAAGGATGATTCCCGCCACCAGACTGAGCGCCGCCACCCCCATGATCGCCGCCGCCAGAACCGCCGTCGGCAGCCTGGGCACCAGATGGGTTTCAACGAAGGTGACCAGAATGGGCGCCGCCAGCCCCAAGGAAATCAGCGCCATCAGCAAGGCGATCACCCCGAAAACGAACAGCGGCCGCTCGTCCTTGGCCAGCCGGAACGCGGCGATCAGGATGCGGAAGCCGTCGCTGTAGGTGCGCAGCTTGGATTCGGTGCCGTCGGGACGGGCGAAATACGGGGTTTCCACCTCGACCACCGGCATGGTCAGCGACGCGGCGTGCACGGTCAGCTCGGTTTCGGTCTCGAAGCCATTGGCCAAGGCCGGAAAAGTTTTGACGAAACGGCGCGAAAATACTCGATAGCCCGACAGCATGTCCTTGACCTGCACGCCGAACAGCCACGCCACCAGACCGGTCAGCATGCGGTTGCCCCACTGATGGCCCGAACGGAACGCGCCTTCCTCTTGGGTGTGCAGACGGGTGCCCACCACCATGTCCAAGGACTCGGTCACCAGCCGGTCGATCATCGCCGGAGCGCTGGCCGCGTGATAGGTGGCGTCGCCGTCCACCAGCACGTAGACGTCCGCGTCAACGTCGGCGAACATGCGCCGCACCACATTGCCCTTGCCCTGCCTGCTTTCGCGGCGGATCACCACCCCCGCATGAGCGGCCACCTCGACGGTACGGTCCTTGGAATTGTTGTCGTAGACGTAGACGGTCGCCCCCGGCAATGCTTGGTGAAAATCGCCGACGACCTGGGCGATGGCCCCTTCTTCGTTGTAACAGGGGATGAGAACGGCGATACGCATGATTTATCTTGTATGACATGAGCCCTTTGCGATCAAGGGGACGCTGATTCTGTGCCACGGCAAGCGCATATGAAATTTTCTGAGATGTTCCTTCTCCACCATTTGGGGGAGAAGGTTAGGATGAGGGGGCCTGACGCCGAGCGTATTCCAAAAAACCCTCACCCCGTCCCTCTCCCTTTAAAAAGGGCGAGGGAGGATTAAATCAAATTTTTCATATGCGATTGCCCCGGATTCCGCACAGTCCTCGCCACATGCTGCACATGCAACTTGATAGAGTTGTCTGTGAAACAGACATGGCCGCTACCGTCCCAACCGGTCCAGCCGCAAACGATGGCGATGATCGGTCAGGCGCCATGCGGCGACCAGCACGGCGGCGACCGCCCCGATACCGATGGCGCCCGCCACCAGCGACAGAATCAGGACTTGATATTTAACCGCCTCCTCGGGCGGCACGCCGCCCAGGATTTGACCGGTCATCATGCCCGGCAGGGAAATGATTCCGGTGGCGGCCATGGTATTGACGATGGGCGTCAACGCGGTCCGCAGGGATTTCCGCACCAGCGGCGACAGCGCTTGCCAGCGCTGGGCGCCCAGCATCAATTGCGCCTCGATGGCGGCGCGGCCCGCGACCGCGCCCGAAGTCAGCACGTTCAATCCCAAGGCCACGCCGGTCATGGTGTTGCCCAGGATCATGCCCATCAGCGGAATGGCGTAATGAGGCGCGTACCAGGGATCGGGACGCAACGCCGTGGTCAAGGCCAAGGCGGTGACCAGAATGGTCGACAGGGTCATCGAGCCGATGCCGACGCCCCAATTCCATGGCCCCGACAACGGTTTGTCCTGACGCTGCGCAACCTCCATTCCGGCGAAACCAATCATCACCACCGCCGCCAGCCCGGTCAGCAGCGGCGACACCATGGCGAACAACGAGGTCAGCACCATGCCCATGATGCCCAACTGCACCGCCATGCGCACGCCCGCCACCAGGATTTGCCGCGCCAGCCCCAAGCGCAGATACAGCGACAAGGCGGCATCGAAGACGATCAGCGCGGCCCCCACCGCCAGATCGCCGTAACCGAGAGCGATATATCCCGTATCGGGCATTTTATATCCGCTCTCGCCGGTCGCAGGCTTCCGCCTGCTTGGCCGCGACCTCGATGGTCGCTTGAGCGGTATGATTCACTAAAGAGTCATCCCGCTCAACACTGATCACACCCGCCTCGACCGTCAGGATGCGGGAGGCCATCCGTTCCGCCTGGCCGGTATCGTGGGTGGTCCACACCACGCATAGCCCGTTTCCAAGCCGTTCCGCGATCAGGGCTTCGACCCGGGCCGTGCTGGCCTGATCCAAGGCGGCGGTCGGCTCGTCCAGCAGCAGCGCCGCCGGATCGGTCAACAGGGCGCGCACCAAGGCCAGCCGCAACCGCTCGCCGGTCGAGGCTTCGCTGACCAGTCGGCCGAATACCTCGGCGGCGACGCCAAGGGACTGGGCCAACCGAACGGCCTTGTCCGGATCGGGAAAATGATCGGCGATCCGTTCCGACCACCAGCCCGGCTCGGCGGGAACGTAGCCCACCTTGCGCCGCCACTCCGGCCCGGTCATGAACGACCGGGCCACGCCGTCCACATAAACTTCGCCCTGGCTGGGGTCCAGATCGGCCAAGGCCCTCATCAACAAGGTCTTGCCCGCCCCCGAAGCGCCCCGCACCGCCACGCACTCGCCCTTGCCGACCGCGAACGAACACGGCTGCAATCCATTCCGGGCAAGGTCCCGCACGCGGAGCATCTAAATCTCCTCGACCTCGACGATGCCGGGGACATTGCGCAGGCTGGACATGAACGCTGCGTTCATCTGGATGCGTTCCTTCAGTTCCGCCTCCACGTCGCGGTCTTCCAGCTTGGCGACGACGATGACTTGAATGCGGCCCTTGGCGGCGGAGGAAATCAGCGCTTTCAACGGTCCCAGCGGCGACGGATCGCGGACATAGATCTTGATCCCGGCGGCGGCCTTGGCCACCTCGGCATCCAACGAGAAGACGTGCTGGCACATCAGCCGCACCTGATCGTCCTCGATCTTGGCGTCCAGCTCCAGCAACAAGGGAACGCCCGATTCGAACAGATCGCGCGACGCCGCCAGCACCTCGGAAAAACAGGTGGCCTCGTACATTCCCGACGAATCCGACAATTGAACGAAAGCGAAGCGGTTGCCCCGCGCCGACGTGCGCTCCTGCTTGGACAGCAGCGTCCCGGCCATTTTCACCCTGCCCTTGCCGCCGCCCCTTAAATGCTTCGGCAAATCGGCGCTTCTGATCGCGCCGATGCGTTTCAGTCCCTTGGCATAGGCGTCCAGCGGATGGGCGGAAAGATAAAAACCGATGGCGTCGAATTCCTGGGACAGGCGGTCCTGCTGCGACCAGTCCGAGGCGTTGTCCAACTTGACCGGAGGTTCGGCGCCGCCGCCGAACAAGGCGATCTGGTTGGAATCGCGTTGTTCGGCCTCGGCCGCGGCCAGTCTGGTCAGCGTGTCGATATTGGCGAACATCTTGCCGCGATTGGCTTCGATGCAATCGAACGCCCCCGCCCGCACCATGTTTTCCAATTGGCGGCGGTTGATCTGGCGTCCGTCCATGCGTTTGGCGAAATCCACCGGCGACTTGTAAGGGCCGCTCCGTTCCCGTTCGGCGACCAGCGCGCGCATGGCGGTCTCGCCGACATTTTTCAGCGCCGCCAAGGCGTAGGTAATCGCCAGATTGCCGTCACCCATGCGTTCGACGCCGAATTCCGCCCGCGAGCGGTTGATGTCGGGCGGCAGCAATCCGATTCCCAGCCGGTCCAGTTCCTGCCGGAAGCCGTTCAGCTTGTCGGTGTTGCCCATGTCGTAGGTCATGGTGGCGGCCATGAACTCGGCCGGATGGTTGGCTTTAAGCCATGCGGTCTGATAGGCCACCAGGGCATAGGCGGCGGCGTGCGACTTGTTGAAGCCGTATTCGGCGAACTTGGCCACCTTGTCGAAGATCATCGACGCCTGCGACCGGGCGACGCCGTTGGCCTCGGCGCCGCTTTCGAAAGTCGCCCGTTGCTGATCCATTTCCTCCTTGATCTTCTTGCCCATGGCCCGGCGCAGCAGGTCGGCGCCGCCCAGACTGTAGCCCGACAGCACCTGGGCGATCTGCATGACCTGTTCCTGATAAACCATGATCCCGAAAGTTTCCTCCAGGATCGGCTTCAGGCTGGGATGCATGTAGTCCGGTTCCTCCTCGCCGTGCTTGCAGGCGATGTAGCGCGGGATCTGATCCATCGGTCCCGGACGGTACAGCGCCACCACCGCGATCAGGTCTTCCAGCCGGTTGGGCTTCATCTTGCGCAGCACGTCGCGCATGCCCGCGCTTTCCAACTGGAACACGCCCGAGGTATCGCCCTTGGCCAGCATGGCGTAGGTGGCCGGGTCGTCCAGCGGCAGAGTGGACAAATCCACCTCCAATCCCTTGGAGCGCTTGATATGGGCGACGGCGGTGGCCATCACCGACAGGGTTTTAAGCCCCAGGAAGTCGAATTTGACCAGCCCGGCGGCTTCCACCCATTTCATGTTGAACTGGGTTACCGGCATGTCGGAACGGGGATCGCGGTACAGCGGCACCAACCGGTCGAGCGGCCGGTCGCCGATCACCACCCCGGCGGCGTGGGTCGAGGCATGCCGGTACAATCCTTCCAGCCTCATGCCGATGTCCAGCAGATGCGCCACGGTTTCATCGCGGTCGCGCTGGGCTTGCAGCTCGGGTTCGCCGTCGACGGCTTCCTTCAACGTCACCGGCTTGGCCGGATTGTTGGGCACCAGCTTGCAGATGCGGTCCACCTGGGAATAGGGCATGCCCATCACCCGCCCGACGTCGCGCAACACCGCGCGGGCTTGCAGCTTACCGAAGGTGATGATCTGCGCCACCTTGTCGAAACCGTAGCGTTCCTGCACGTAACGGATGGTTTCCTCGCGGCGGTCCTGGCAAAAGTCGATGTCGAAGTCGGGCATGGACACGCGTTCGGGATTAAGGAACCGTTCGAACAGCAGCCCCCAGCGCAACGGGTCCAGATCGGTGATGGTCAGCGCCCACGCCACCACCGATCCCGCGCCCGAGCCGCGCCCCGGCCCGACCGGAATGCCGTGCGCCTTGGACCATTGTATGAAATCGGCCACGATCAGGAAGTAACCGGGAAAGCCCATCTGCTCGATCACGCCCAATTCGTACTCGGCCCGGTCGCGATAAGGCTTGGCTGCTTGGTCGCGCTGCTCTTCGGTCATCTCGTCCGTGAACACATGCTTGAGCAGCCGCTCCTCCAGGCCCTCGCGGGTTTTGACCCTAAGCGCCTCGGCTTCGCTCAGATCCTGCATTGTGTAGGGGGGAAGGATGGGTTTGCGCTTGGCGACCATGAACGCGCAACGCTTGGCGATCACCAGGGTGTTGTCGCAAGCTTCGGGCAAATCGGCGAACAGTTCCCGCATCTCCGAGGCGCTTTTGAAATAATGCTCGGGCGTCAGGCGGCGGCGGTCGTCCTGGGACAGCACGGCGGACTGGGCGATGCAGATCAGCGCGTCGTGCGCCTCGAACATGCCCCGGTCGGAAAAGAACGGCTCGTTGGTGGCGACCAGAGGAAGGTCCAGAGCGTAAGCCAAATCGATCTGAGCCGGTTCGATCCTGTTCTCGGCATCCAGCCCATGGCGTTGCAGCTCGACGTACAGACGGCCGCAAAACGCCCCGTTCAGCCGTTCCAGCAAAGAACGGGCGGCGGCGTTCTGGCCTTCCGCCAACAACCGGCCGACAGGTCCGTCCGCCCCCCCGGTCAGCAGCAACAAGCCGTCCGCGTGGGTTTCGACGTCGGCGAAAGACACCTGCGGGGTCAGTCCGGACTCTGTTTCCAGAAACGCTTTGGACACCAGCCGCAGCAGGTTTTCATAACCGGTCTCGTTCTGACACAGTAAAACCACGGTGTCGGGTTCGGGCAGCCGCCCATCCTTTGGGGAAACGCCGTCCTCGCGGCTGACGGCGATTTGCGCTCCGATGATGGGCTGGATGCCCGCATCGGCGCATCCGGTCGAAAATTCCAGCGCGCCGAACAGATTGCCGGTGTCGGCGACGCCTACCGCGGGCATGGCGAAGGTTTCGCACAATTTGACCAGTTGCTTGGTCTTGATCGCCCCTTCCGACAGCGAAAAGGCGGTGTGGACGCGCAGATGAATGAAGTCGGCGGGAGTTGTCATGGGGCAAGGATGCCCCGGCCTAGGGGAAGAGTCTAGCTAGATCAGGTAGGGCATCCGAACGGCGCGTTTACCATTCGCTGCGCACCTGCTCTGATACGTCAAACCGTCTAGAACGTCGATCCTTATATCCGCTCCGTCAGAGCGTTGCAGATATAAGGATCGACGTTCTAGCTTGCGATGTCCCGATGCGCCGCCCGCCACCAGACCAAAGAGGTTGAACAGGATGACCCCAACGTGGAGAATCAGCACGATCCGGGACGAAATGGTTAGAACGGAAGGGAACAGCAGATCAGGCGCGACGGTAACCACAACCGATCATGAACTGTTCAAGCGAAGTCAAAAACCGACAAAATGTGATCACGGACGGCCAGACGGTCCTCCAAGGGAAGCGCTCCGATGCGATCGGCTTCCTTGGCTTCGATGGTAGCGACTTTGGCGGTACGGACCACGGATGCCGCAGGGAGGCCCGACTCCTTAAGATCGGACACAATGACATCGCCCGGCCACCCGCGATGCCCCGCGCTGGTGATCATAATCACCCATAAAAGGCCGTGCGGGTCCTGAATGCCGTTGGTTCCCACCACCAAGGCAGGACGTCGTTCCCTGACAGGTCGATCCGTATATGGAAACGGCACCCTAACGATATCCCATGGCTTAAAGCTTGGCATAAGCCCGACGGTCCTCGTCCGTGCTCCATTCGTTGAAAGTAGCGAAAGGGTCATCGGCGGCTTCAGTGGAAACCCGCTTTAAAATGACGTGGTCCCCATCGATCGCATAAGCGATTTCGTCTCCCTCCTTAAGGTGGAGAGCGGCGCGAACCGGCTGTGGGATCGTCGTTTGCGCTTTGCTGGTTAGCTTGCTTGTGATCATGGGCTTAATCCCTTGCTCATAAAAATGTAAGGGATTTCCTTACCGGGGTCAAGTCAGCGGAAAACCGGAAATTATCCTACTGTCCCGCCGTCTGGATCACGCTTTGGCATTGCGCGGGCAAGGTCACGTTGCGGGTATTGGGCTTGTCCGAGGGAATATTCAAGGTCGGACGCTTCAACCACGAATCGACTTCGTAGCCGCAGCCGTCGCCATCGGGCGGCGGAGCTTGCGATACGCAATCGGGACTGCCCGGCGGACAGGACAGGCGCACATGGAAATGCTCGTCATGCCCCCACCACGGACGCAATTTATGCAGCCAGCCATGCCGACTTGGCGGCAATGACTTGCACAGGTGAGCCTTGATGGCCGGATTGACGAAAATCCGCTCGACCTGCGGAGAACTGGCGGCGACTTCAAGCAACCGCTCCAACTTACCCGACCACAACGACCGGTCGACCGTTTGCCCGCGCACCACGGATATCAAATCGGGACGTTCCCGTTCGCTTTCGGTCAGCGGCTGATCGGTCAGGCGAAACAATATATCCGCATCCAGACCGTTTTGATGCGAGCCGTGCCCGAACGCCATCGGCCCGCCGCGCGGTTGCGACAGATCGCCGACGATCATGGCGCCAAGTTGTTCGTCGCGGACCCGCCCGCCCAGCCAGTGGATATAGTCGATCATCGCCGGATGGGCATAATTACGCTTGCGTTCCAACCTCAGCACTTGCCAGCCCGGGCCGTCCGCCTCCAGGGTTTCGGCGCCAAGCAGACAACCTGCCGCCGGCGTTCCTATGGCCTGAGCCTGTCCCCGCGACGGCTGCCCCACGGCGGCCCATTCCACCGGCTTCGCGGCGAACGCGCCAGCACCGGCCAGAGTCAAAAAACCGACAAGGCAAAGGGTATTCGTTTTCATTCTGAAACAATATTCCTTAAGCCGTTTCCGCTTGGTTAATTCTCTGATGATCTTGAATAATTCCATTAATCAATAGAATTATAGGGCAATCTTGACAAGTCTTTACCACCGTGACCACAATACCGAAATCTTCAACAAGGGTAAATCATGACTATCGACAGCAAGCATCCGGAAACCTTGGTTCTGCACGCCGGGTATCGCGCCGATCCCGCCACAACAGCGGTCGCGGTCCCCATCTATCAGACCACGTCGTACCAATTTCACAGCACCGATCACGCCGCCAACCTGTTCGCGCTGTCGGAATTGGGCAACATATACACGCGGCTGATGAACCCCACCACCGACGTGCTGGAAAAACGACTGGCGGCGTTGGAAGGCGGCGTCGCCGCCCTGGCGGTCGCGTCGGGCCAAGCGGCCAGCACATTCGCCATTTTGAACGTCGCGCAGGCGGGTGACAATTTCGTCACCTCGACCGATCTGTACGGCGGAACCTGGAACCTGTTCGCCAACACCTTCAAGCAAATGGGCATCGAAGCCCGCTTCGTCGATCCGTCCGATCCGGAAAACTTCCGCCGCGCCACCGACGACAAGACCCGCGCCTATTATGCCGAAACCCTGCCCAATCCCAAATTGCAGGTGTTTCCCATCGCCGAGGTGGCCAAGATCGGCAACGAATTGGGCGTTCCGCTGATCGTCGACAACACCGCGACGCCGATCATCGCCCGGCCGATCGAACTGGGCGCATCCATCGTCATGTATTCGACCACCAAATATATCGGCGGCCACGGCACCAGCATCGGCGGCGTGATCATCGACAGCGGCAAGTTCGACTGGGAAAAGCACGCGGCGCGCTTTCCGCTGCTCAACCAACCCGACCCCAGCTATCACGGCGCGGTGTGGACCCAGGCGGTCAAGCCTTTGGGGCCGATCGCCTACATCATCCGCGCCCGCGTCACGCTGCTGCGCGACATCGGCGCGGCGCTTAGCCCGTTCAACGCCTTCCAAACCATCCAAGGCTTGGAAACCCTGCCCTTGCGCATCCGCGAGCACAACCGCAACGCCATCGCCGTAGCCGAATTCCTGGCCAAGCACGGCAAGGTCGCCTCGGTCACCCATCCGTCGCTGCAAACCGGCGATTTGCGCCGCCGCGCCGACGCGGTGCTGAAGGGCGGTTACGGCGCCCTGGTCGGGTTCGAGCTTAAGGACGGGATCGAGGCGGGCAAGCGCTTCATCAATGCGCTGAAACTGTTCTATCACGTCGCCAATATCGGCGACGCGCGCAGCCTTGCCATCCATCCGGCCAGCACCACCCACTCGCAATTGTCGGCCAAGGATCAAGCGACCAGCGGCGTGACGCCGGGTTACGTCCGCCTGTCCATCGGCATCGAGCATATCGACGACATCCTGGCCGATCTTAGCCAGGCGCTGGAGGCAAGCTAAACCGTATCCAGCCAATCGGCCAAGGGCTGGGCGGCCTGCATCCAGCGTTCGTCCAGCATCATGGCGTGCGGCAAACCGGAAACGATCTCGGCCCTGGCGTTCCAGAATTCCGCGGTCTCGACCATGGCGTTCATGGGGATGAACTGATCCTGGTCGCCGCCCAGCACGAACGCGGGAGGCGGCGGACTGGGCGGTTGCAACAGTTGCGGCATCAGGATTTCAATGGCCGCCCGGGTCGATTCCCGCTGGAATCGGGACAGGTAACGTATCCGTTCCCAACTGGGCGTATCCGCCGAAAACAGGCTGTCGGACAGTTGTTGCGGGTTTCCGGCCCAGCCGCCCAGCGACAACGCCACCCCCAATTCGGTGAACAGCGCCGGTTTCTCGGCCCACATATGCGAGGCGGCGTTGGACAGTCCGTGCGGCGGCACCGACGCCAACAAGGCCAACCCCTTGACCGGCAAGCGCAAGGACAGAAGCTGCGCGATCATTCCTCCCATGGAGTGACCGATGACGATAGGCGATTCGCGCAGGGTCTTGACTGCATATTCGGCGTCGTCGGTAAAATCCTGCATGCCCAGGAAATCCATCAGGGCGTGACCCTCGCTTTTACCGTGACCGCGCAAGGAAATGGCGATGCCGTGGAAGCCCCGGGTTTCGAGGAACGGCAGGAAATGACGCTGCCAGACCCAGGCGCCGCAATAGGCGCCGTGGATCAACAGCAAGGGCGGACGCCCAAGCTTGGCCGCGCCGAACGGGATGATTTCAAGCCGCACTTATGGCGAGCTTTGGTTTTGGATCAGCTCGATGCGGTAGCCGTCTGGATCTTCGACGAAAGCGATCACGGTCGATCCGTGTTTCATCGGACCGGGCGGACGAGGGATTTTGACGCCTTCCCGTTCCAATTCCCGGCAAGCGGCGTAGATATCGGGAACGCCCAAGGCGACGTGGCCGAACCCGGTGCCCAACTGGTAGGAATCGGTATCCCAATTGTGGGTCAGTTCGATTTCCACCCGGTCGTCGTCATTGCCATAACCCAGAAACGCCAGGGTGAACCGACCGTCGGGATAATCCCGGCGGGTCCGGAGCGTCATCCCCAGCAGCCGGGTATAAAAATCGATCGACCGATCCAGGTTGCCAACCCGGATCATGGTGTGCAGAATTCGCCAATCTCGTCCCATTTTAGCCCACTCCCACTTCCGCTATGACGGCTTCGGCCGCCCTGCTGCCGGGCCTGACTCCGTCACCGCCCAGCAACGCGACGACGTTGCTCATCCCCGCGCATTGCGCCGCCCGTTCCGGTCCGTCGTGAAACAACGAAACCAGGGTTTCAGCCAACGCCTCGGCCTTGCACCGATCTTGCAGAAACTCGGGCACCACCGTCGCTCCGCTTAAGATGTTTAATAGGCTGGCATAGCGGATGCGTAAACCTAAAAATTTGGTGGCGACGAAAGCGGTCAGCGGCGACACCCGATACGCGATCGCCATGGGAACGCCAGCCATGGCCAATTCCAGCGATACCGTTCCCGATGCCGCCAATGCCGCCCGAGCGGCCGCGAATCCGTCGTATTTGTCCTGGACGCCAAGCGTGACGGTTACCGGGATCGTCCAATGTCCAACCTGTTCGTGAACGAAATCGGCAATTCCCTCGACGGTGGGTACGATCACGTTCAGACCGGGGATGCGCCGGGCCAGCAACGTTGCCGCCGTTTCGAAGATCGGCAGCAACCGTAGTGCCTCGCTGTATCGAGATCCCGGTAAAAGCAAAAGAACCGGTGCGTCTTGTGCGATACCGTGCCGCCGCCGGAACGCGGCGCCGTCGCCTTTTCCAGCGCCGCTTTCCACAATCGGATGGCCGACCCAGACGGTCTTCAAGCCTTCTTTTTCGAACCAGGGCGGTTCGAACGGCAGCAGGGTCAGCAGCAAATCCAAGACCCGTGCCAGGGATTTGGCGCGGCCAGGCTTCCATGCCCATACCATGGGAGCGACGTAATGAATGCGTTTGATCGAGGGATGACGTTTTTTCAGCAACTTTTGAACGCGACCGCAAAACCCCCAGGAATCGATGGTGATTACCGCCTGGGGAGCGACGGCTTCGATATGGTTCATGGTTTCGCCGATGCGGCGCAAGATCAACGGCAGGCGCGGCAAGACCTCGGTCAGCCCCATCACCGTCAAGTCGTCCATGGGAAACAGGCTGGACAACCCTTGAGCGCGCATGGCCTCGCCGCCAATTCCGGCGAAACGGACCTTTCCGTCCAACCGCCGGGACAGAGCAGCCATCAGCGCGGCGCCCAGCGCATCCCCCGACGGTTCGCCCGCGACAAGATAGAATAAGGGATGCTCACCGGTCATCGACGGCGACGCCCGCAAGGAACAGCCCCAGACGATCGGCCTCGGCGGCTAGGGACTCGCGTCCCAGCAGCAACGCTCCCCCCGCTTGAGCGGCGATGCCGCGCAATCCGGCGGCAGCGGCCTCGCGCAACGTGATCACACCGATGGCGGGCAAATCGACCCGGCGGTCCTGTCCCGGTTTCTTGAGCTTGACCAAAACGCCGCCGGGACCGGAACGCTTCAGACCGGCGCAACGGCGGATCAGATGATCGGTTCCTTCCGCCGCCTCGACCCCCAGAACGATACCTTGCTGAACCACCGCAGCTTGCCCCACGTCCAACCGCCCCAAGGCCAGCGCCGCCTGGATGCCGCGCGCGATATCGGCCTGGGCCACGTCGTCGGGCGTCAGCGTTCCGACCGGCCCGTTCGGACACAGGCAATCATCCAAAACGTCGTCGATGCCGACGACCGTGAATCCTTCTTGTTCCAGCTCGGCCACAACCGCTCGCAGCATGCCGTCGTCGCCCAGCGATTTGATGCCGATGCGGGCGAAAAAACCGGCGGTTCTAAGGTCGGGAGTCAATTCGGACAAGGTGGGACGGCGCACATGGCCGATCATCACCACCTGTTCGACGCCCGCCTTTTTCAGCAGCGCGAACCCCGTCCCCGCCTCGCCCAATCGGATCCAATCGGCGGGAAAGTCGCCGATTACCTTGGCATCGGCATGGCCCTTGAGCGCCACCACATGCAAGCCGCGTCCCTGCGCCTTGCAGGTTTCGATGACCAGACCGGGAAGATCGCCGCCGCCGGCGACCAGACCGAGTTTGGGGCGTTCAGGCCGCATCGCCGCCGAAGGGAGGCACGCAGAACTGCCGGTTGGTTTCGGCGCGAATGAAGGCGGTGATTTCACTGACCACCGGGTGATCCTTAAATTGCTCCTCGACATCCGACAACCGTTCCTGCAACGTGCCTTCGGGGGCGAACAGCAGTCGGTAGGCGTTGCGCAGGGTGTGGATTTCATCGCGCGAAAACCCGCGACGTTTCAGCCCGACGATGTTCAAACCCGAAAGATGGGCGCGATTGCCGATGACGGTGCCGAACGGGATGACGTCGGATTCGACCCCGGACATGCCGCCGATCATGGCGTGCCTGCCGATACGGACGAATTGATGGACCGCGCACAAACCGCCCAGGAACGCCCAATCGCCCACATTGACGTGACCGGCGAGGGTGGCGTTGTTGGCCATGATCACATTGTCGCCCAACTGGCAATCGTGAGCCACATGGGCGCTGGCCATGAACAGGCAGTTGTCGCCGACGCGGGTGATCATTCCCCCGCCCTCGGTTCCCGGCTGGATGGTGACGTATTCACGGATTTGATTGCGCCGTCCGATTTCTAGGGTCGACGGTTCGCCGTGATACTTCAAGTCTTGCGGCATGTGGCCGATCGACGCGAACGGAAAGATTTTGGTTTCGTCGCCGATCGTGGTTCTGCCTTCGACGACCACATGGGAAAGCAGATGGACGCCGTCGCCCAGCTTGACCATGGGGCCGACCACGCAAAACGGGCCGATGACCACGTCCCGACCGATTTCCGCGCCATCGTCGACGATTGAACTGGGATGAATGATCGCCATTATTGATCCAATATCATTGCAGAATAGGTGGCTTCGGCCACCAGGACACCGTCGACCTTGGCCTCGGCATGAAACCGCCAGACGTTTCCGCGCGACCGTTCCTTGAACACATGCACGTGCAACTGGTCGCCGGGACCGACCGGCTTCCTGAACCGGGCGTTGTCGACGCTCATGAAATAAACCAGTTTGCCTTCGGCGCTCGGCCCCAGGGAATGGACCACCAGCACCGCCGAGGTCTGCGCCATGCATTCGATGATCAGCACGCCCGGCATGACGGGGCGCGACGGAAAGTGGCCCTGAAAGAACGGTTCGTTGATGGTCACGTTCTTGATGCCCACGGCCCGCTCGCTATGCACCACGTCGACGATCTTGTCGATCATCAGGAACGGATATCGATGGGGAATCATTTCGACGATGCGGCCGATATCGATGGTCAGTCCCGTTTGATCGGCGGAGGCAGTTTTGTCTTGGTCCAACGCTACGATACTCCCTTGCCCTTTTGTTTCACCATACGCTGCAACAACGCGGATTGACGCAACCACTCCTTCATGGGAACGGCCGGTGAACCGCCGACGGTTTCACCCGGTTCGACGTCCCGCATAACCCCGCATTGCGCTCCGATCCTGGCTCCCGTCCCGATCTTCAAATGTCCGGTCAATCCGGCCTGTCCCGCCAGGATTACGAAATCGCCCAACTGGGTCGAGCCGGATATTCCCGCCTGAGAAACTATAACGCACCCACGCCCCATGCGCACGTTGTGGCCGATTTGAACCAGATTATCAATCATCGTCCCGTCGCCGATCACGGTATCCGGCCCGGCCCCCCGGTCGATGGTGGAATTGGCGCCCACCTCCACGTCGTTGCCGATCGTCACCCGGCCCAGTTGCGGCACCTTCACATGGCCCTTCGGCCCCATGGCGAAGCCGAACCCGTCCTGCCCGATCCTAACGCCCGGGTACAGCGTAACCCTGTTGCCGACGATGGCGCAAGCGATGCTGGCATTGGCGCCGACGACGCAATCCTCGCCCAGGATCACGCCCCTGCCGATCACGGCGTTGACGCCGATATGGCACCGCGGCCCGATTTCCGCGTCGGCGCCGATATAGGCGCCGGGTTCGACCCGAACGTCGGGCGCCAGCTTGGCGGTCGGATCGATCCAAGCGGTCGGCGCGATCCACGGCTCGGGCCGGATGCGGGGATAAAACGCCTGAGCGATCAGGGCGAACGAACGATACGGGTCCTTGGACAGCAAAAGGCTCATACCGGCGGGCGCGCGATCGGCCATTTCCGGCGCGATCACCGCCGCCGACGCCTTGGAGGACTGGAACGCTTCGACATATTTGCGGTTGTCCAGAAAACTGATATGCCCCTCGCCCGCCTGATCGAGCGGCCCCACATCAATCAGCGACAGACTTCCATCGGCGCCGGGGGCTAAATCCGCCTCGCCCTTTTTCGCCAGTTCGGTCAATGTAAACGGTCCCGAGACCGTAAAGAAACGCGGATCGGACATGATCAGGGCTTTCCAGGCTTAGTCGGGGACTCGACGGGTCCCAATTCCGGCGGCGGGAACGCGACCGAAGGATATTTCTCGTCCATCCGATCGATCACATTCTTGGTCATATCCATCAGCGGATCGTGCAAGATCACCTGCGTTTTCGGCAAAACCAGATTGGCCCCTATCTCGGTCGCGACATCGCTGGTCACCCGCGTTATCGACCGCCCCAATTCATTCATGGCGGCAATGTAAGACTTGTCGACGGCTTGGGTTATCTTGTTGAATTTCTGATTGAAGCTGGACAATCGCTGGTCGAAAGCCTGTGCCCGCTTTTGCCAATCGGGCATGGACAGAGTGTTCTTCTGCCGGCTCAACTCAGCCTCTTCGTCGGAGAGTTCCTTGCGGGTGGTTCGGATCTCGGTTTCGTAACTCTGCAAAAATTTGTCGTGCTGCTGCTTGATGCCCTGACCGGCCTTGGTCTGCTGGACGACCGCCTGAAGATCGACGACAACGATCACGGGCGCGGGAACGCCGGGCTTGAGCGCCGTCGAAGGGGGGGGAGACGCGGACGATGGCGCGGGCGCGGTGGTTTGCGCGGCGGCGGCAAACGAGCACGCCGACAGGGCAAGCGTCAAAACAACCTTCGCCGTCGCAAGCGGCCGCATCAAAATTTAGTTCCGAAGTTGAAGTGGAACATTTGAACCTTATCCCCGGCATCCTTCATGACCGGGAAGGCTAAATCCACGGCGATCGGCCCCATCGGCGACTTCCACGCCAGTCCCACGCCGGGAGCGACTCTAAGTCCGCTGTTCTGAATGATGCTGCTGCCCGCCATCGGCGCCGCGTCGGTCGGGCCGACGGTGCCGTAATCCAGGAAACCGTGTCCGGTGACGCCGAAATCCTTGGGCAGTCCGATGGGGAAATTCACCTGCGTCGAACCGTAGGCCGACCATGTGGCGCCGATGGCGGCATCGGTGGCGTAATCCCTTGGACTGACGCCGTACACGGCGAAACCGCGCAAGGTGTCGCCGCCGAGATAGAAGCGGTCGTTGATGCGAACCGGTTGACCGTTATACGAAATGACATGGGAGAACGTCGCCGACGAATGAAGAATGATTTGATCGCGGATCGGATAAAAATATCCGCCGGACACGGTGTTCTTGACATAGTAGTTGTTGCCACCCAAACCGGCCAATTCGTTGGTCATTCTGGTGTAATAGCCCTCGGTCGGATCGACGCGGCTGTCGCGGCGGTCGTACAACAGGCTTTGTTGAACCGAGGACGTAACCGAAGTTCCCTTCTGCTCCAGGATATACACGGAAACGCCGTCCACCAGATTCTTCACGGTGTCCTGTTTCAACTGGTATTTCCAGCTTTGGCTGAGATGGTCGGTAATCGAATATCCCATCCGCAAAGCCGCGCCGAGAGATTCGTAATCGTACCCGGAGATGACCTGCAAATCGCGGGTTACCCGGAACGCATCCCAACCGGCGACTAACGGCCGGTCCAAGAAGTACGGTTCGGTGAACCCAACGTTCACGTTGGTGACCTGAGTGCCGATACCTCCCGACACGGTCAGATCCTGACCGCGCCCCAGAAAGTCGCGTTCGTGCGTGGACACGTTCAACAAAGGCCCTGAAAGCGAGGAATAGCCCAAACCGAAACTAAGCTCGCCGGTGGACTTTTCTTGCAGTTCAGCCTTGATGATCGTCATATCCGGCGCGGTTTCGGATGGGACGTTGGTGACCTCGACCTTTTCGAAGAAATTGAGATCCTTGAGCCGCTGCTGTGTCCTTCGCAACTTCGAGGTGTTGAAGGCGTCGCCTTCGGCAAGGGCGAACTCACGACGGATCACCCGGTCCAAAGTGCGGACATTGCCGGAAATCTCGACGCGCTCCACATAAACCTTGGGGCTTTCGGTGATTTTATAGGTGACATCGACGATATGCCGCTTTTCGTCGCGGTTGGTGTCCGGTTTCACGTCGACGAACGCGAACCCCCGGGTTCCCAAGGCGTCGGTCAGATTCTGAACATTCTTCTCGACTTCGTCGCCGTTATACCAGTTGGCGGTCTTGCCGATCAGCAGCGGGTAGAGAACGTCGGCTTTGAAATCCTTGAGTTTGGAATCGATCGCCACCTTGCCCAATTTGTAGCGTTTGCCCTCGTCGACGGTAAAGGTGATGAAGAAGCTTTCCCGATCGGGAGTCAATTCGGCCACCGCGCTGGTAACCCGGAAATCGGCATAGCCATGCGCAAGATAAAACCGGCGCAGCAACTCGCGGTCGTAGTTAACCCGGTCGGGATCATAGGAATCGTCGGACGAAAAGAACCGATACCAGCGTTCTTCCTTGGTTTGAATGATCTCTTGCAAAGACGATTCGCTGAAAACCTTGTCGCCGACAAAATTGATGCGCTTCACATATGTCCCCGCGCCTTCGTTGATCTCGAACACCAGATCGACCCGGTTCTGATCCAATTGGATGATTTTGGGATCGACGCTTGCGGCGAAACGGCCCTGACGCCTGTACATTTCAAGCATGCGCTTCACATCGGCCTGGACCTTGGTCCGGCTGTAAACCGAGCCCGCCTTCAGTTGAAGTTCGGTTTTAAAGTTCTCGGCCTTGATCTTCTTGCTGCCTTCGAACGACACGCGGTTGATGATCGGATTTTCCACCACCCGCACCACCAGCCTGCTGCCTTCCAGGCGAATGCTTACGTCGGTAAAGAAGCCGGTGGAATAAAGAACCTTCAACGACTTGTCGACACGATCCGAATCGTAAGGGTCGCCTTCGCTCATCGAGAGATAGGACTTGACGGTTTCCACTTCGATCCGCTGCGTTCCTTCGACCACGATGTCGTGAATGCGCACCGGCTCGGCGGAAAAGGCGGCGACGGGCGCAAGCACGAACACGGCCAAAACCGCTATTATTTTAAGCCGCCACGTCACTGCCATATAATCCCCCGACGAACGCTTGTGTCCCCATTCGGTAATTCGCGATGCCAAAACCCAGCGTCTTTCGAATTTCCGAATCGATAAGGACACTAGCAACCTTTTGAAATCCAGTGCGGTTTTCGATTTCTAAATTCCTAAAGGTGCTGGCCGCGCAATCGTAGGAATTCAGAAATCACCTCACTAGAACACCCAATGTTTGATGCTTTGCCAGATGGGCAGAGAAACCAAGTCATTGCGCGTCGCGAATACCATCAACGCCAATACCAGAAACATGCCAATTCTGAAACCGTATTCTTGCGCCCGTTCCCCTAACGGTCGCCCCAGCACGGCCTCGATGCCAAAAAAGGCGAGATGCCCCCCATCCAGGACCGGGACGGGAAACAGGTTGATCAACCCAAGATTGAGCGACAACAAAATAGTGTAATAGGCGATGCTGGCTATGCCCAGCTTGGCCGCTTCTCCGGCCCCCTTGGCGATGCGAATGGGACCGCCCAGTTCCTCGGTTCCGCGCGTTCCGCCGATCATCTGCCCGATGCCGATCAGCGTGGACGAAACCATGTTCTTGGTTTCGACCAGCGAGGCGACCAGGGCTGTGCCGGGCGAATGACGAACCGACCGGATCTTTTCGGGATCGGCGGTAATGCCCAGCACCGGCACGCGCTCCAGTTCGCCCATCATGTTCCGCCGCTCGACCAGATGCGGCTCGACGGTCAGATCGATCGAGGCGCCGTCGCGTTCGATCACCATCGTCAACGGCTTCAGGCCGAACAAAATCACCATACGCCTGATATCGTCGAAACGATCGATGGTCTGATCGTTGATGGCGACCAACCGGTCGCCCTCGCGCAGTCCGGATTCCTCGGCGGCGGAGCCCGGCACGATCTTGCCCACCACCGGCTCGCCGACCTGTTGCCCCAGCACCATGAACATCAGCGCCATGGCGACAATGCCGAAGACGAAATTGGAAGCCGGACCGGCGAACACGATGGCCGCGCGCTGCCCGACACGCTTGTGGCGAAAGGAAACTTTCTTTTCTTCCTCGGTCAGTTCCGCCGTGGTCGAGGTCGTCGACGATTCGTCGGCGTCGCCGAACATTCTGACATAGCCCCCCAACGGCAAGGCCGACACCCGCCAGCGCGTTCCGTGGCGGTCGTTCCAGCCGAACAGTTCGGAACCGAATCCGATGGAAAAGACCTCGACCTTGACCCCGTTCCAACGCGCTACGATGAAATGCCCAAACTCGTGAACGAAGACAACTATGGTTAAAATCACCAAGAAATAAACGATGTAATGAAGAAAAAAATCCATCTCAGTTCCGTTTCCTTATTGCAGACCGGGCAAAGCGCCGCGCCTGAGCGTCCATTTCCGCCACATCGTCCAACGACGCCAACGGCCGCATTTCCAGGGCGTTCAAAGTTTCCTCGACCAATGTGGCGATTTCAAGGAAACCGATTTCGCGGTCAAGGAACGCCTGAACGGCGATTTCATTGGCGGCGTTCAGGACCGTGGGTGCCGAGCCTCCGGCGCGAAGAACCTGCCGGGCCAACCGCAAAGCCGGGAAACGGACGGGATCGGGGGCCTCGAAAGTCAATTGGCCGATTTCAGCCAAATTGAGCTTGGGCGCAGGCGCCTCGATCCGACGGGGCCACCCCAGGGCATAGGCGATCGGCGTGCGCATGTCCGGCGATCCCAACTGAGCCAGCACCGATCCGTCGGCATAGGCCACCAGGGAGTGGATGACCGATTGGGGATGCACCACCACATCGATGCGGTCCTCGGTCAGCCCGAACAGATGATGGGCCTCGATCACTTCCAGTCCCTTGTTCATCATCGACGCGGAATCGACCGAAATCTTGGCTCCCATCGACCAGTTGGGGTGAGCCACCGCCTGTTCCGGAGTGGCGGTTCCCATCTCATTGAGCGAGGTGCGGCGGAACGGACCGCCCGAGGCGGTCAGGATGATCTTGTCGATCATGTGCTTCTGATCGAAGTCGAACACCTGGAAAATGGCGGAATGCTCGGAATCCACCGGCAACAGCGTGGCGCCCGAGCGGGCCACTTCCGCCATCACCAATTGACCGGCGCAAACCAGCGTTTCCTTGTTGGCCAAACCCACGGTAACGCCGCGCCGGACGGCGGCCAAGGTCGGAGCCAGACCGGCCGCCCCGACGATCGAGGACATCACCCAATCGGCGGGTCGATCGGCCGCTTCGACCACAGCCTGCGACCCTGCGGCGGCGGCGATGCCCGAGCCGTCCAGCAAATCCTTGAGACGGCCGTATTGACCGTCGTCGGCGACCACCGCCATTTTCGCGCCCAGCGCCTTGGCCTGTTGGGCCAAAAGGTCGGCATTGACGTTGGCGGCCAAGGCCTCGACCCGATACAAATCCGGCCGCGCCGCAACCAGTTCAACGGTATTGCGACCGATCGACCCGGTCGAGCCCAAAATCGTTACCGAACGCCGCCCATCACCCTTTGTGTCACTCATATCATATCCATTCAACAATCAGCTTCCCCACGGCCACCGCCAAACCCGCCGCCAGCAAACCATCCACCCGGTCCATGACCCCCCCGTGGCCGGGGATCAGATTGCTTGAATCCTTGACCCCCCATCGGCGCTTCACCCAGCTTTCCAGAAAATCGCCGCCCTGTTCGACCACCGCCAACAGGGCGCATATGGGAACGATCGTCATAAGCTGGGACAAACCATACGAATATGCAAGCGATCCGCCAACCGCCGCCGCTCCGATCATGCCGCCGATCAGCCCCGCCCAAGTCTTTTTGGGGCTAATCGAGGGAATCAGCAACGGCCCGCCGATCAGCCGCCCGAACGCATAGGCGAAAATATCGATCGACCACACCACCAGCAACAGCGCCACCAGAAGATCGCGGCCAGAATCCTGGCCGACGCGCAGCCAAACCAACGCGACCGAGGGCAATCCGGAATAAAGCGCGCCGAACCCGATCCACGCCCGCCGCCCGACCACGCCGGCCCCGACGGCAACAGCCGAAACAACCAGCGCGGCCCAAAGCGGATTGATGGTCGCGAGCAGACAGGCCAACGCCAAATCGGCGGCGACAAAAGCCGCGAACCGGGTAAAGCGTCCGTGATTGGTCATGCGGAACCATTCCCAGAACATTACCGCCGCGGCCAAGCCGACCAAGCCCGCGAAGGCCCAACCGCCGACCCATACCGCGGCCATGACGGGGGGAATCAGCACCGCCGCCGACAACGCCCGCGTTTTAAGCGCCATAACGACGCTCGCGGCGCAGGAATTCGTCGATGGCCCACTTGATTTCCGGATATCCGAAATCGGGCCACAACACGTCTAGGAACACGAATTCGGAATAAGCCGACTGCCAGAGCAGGAAATTGGAAATGCGCTTCTCGCCCGAGGTTCTGATCACCAGATCGGGATCGGGAATGCCCGCCGTGTACAATGTCCGCTCGAACGACGCTTCGTCGATCCGGTCGGGATCGATACGCCCGGCCACGGCCTCGCGGGCCAGGAACTTGGCGGATTCGATGATCTCCTGTCTGCCGCCGTAGGACAAAGCCAGCAGCAGGGTCATCGCGACGTTGTCCTTGGTCATCTTTTCGACGTCGTCGATCAGGGCGGTAATGTCGGCATTCAGACGCGACCGGTCGCCGATCACCCGGAACCGGATGCCGTTCTTGTGAAGCGAGGCGATTTCGCTGCGCAGGTAAAGCCGCAACAACCCCATCAGGTCGGTCACCTCGCCCAAGGGGCGCTTCCAATTCTCTGCCGAAAAGGCGTAAAGAGTCAGGTAATCCAAGCCCATCTGACGAGCGGCCTCGACCGTGCGGCGAACCGCCTCGGCCCCGGCGCGATGTCCGGCGGCGCGGGGCAACCCCCTGGATTTGGCCCAGCGACCATTGCCGTCCATGATGATCGCCACATGACGGGGAGGCTGAACTGTCTGATCTGATGATACGGCGGGCTCCATTTTACGTCCTAAACCTGCATGATTTCCTTTTCTTTGTGCGCCAAGGCTTCGTCGATTTTCTTGATGGTTTCGTCGGTCAAGGTCTGCAATTCCTTTTCATGCTTCTTGACCTCGTCTTCGGATATGTCGCCGTCCTTGGACAATTTCTTCAGGCTGTCCATGCCGTCGCGGCGGACGTTGCGAACCGAAACGCGGGCCTGCTCGCCGTATTTGCTGGCGACCTTTTGCAATTCCTTGCGGCGTTCCTCGTTCAAGGGCGGAATGGGAACGCGCACGGTCTGGCCGTCCGCCGAAGGATTAAGGCCCAGACCGGCGTCGCGAATGGCTTTTTCCACCGCTTTGACCAATCCCTTGTCCCACACCGACACGGTCAGCATCCTGGGTTCGGGCACCCCCACGTTACCGCATTGGGACAGCGGCATGGATTGGCCGTAAGCCTCGACCACAACCGGTTCCAGCAGACTGGCGGCGGCGCGGCCGGTGCGCAGCCCGGCGAATTCCTTTTTCAGAACGTCGACGGCGGAGTCCATGCGGCGGGCGACATCCTTGCGCAAATCATTCCAACTGGCGGCACTCACGATATTTTTCCTTCCTCGATCAGCGTAAACCGGCCCTTGCCCTGAACCACCTGGGCGAAGGCGCCGTCCTGGTGCAGATTGAAGACCAAAATAGGTACGTTATTTTCGCGGCACAGGGCCACGGCGGCAGTGTCCATTACTTTTAAATCGCGTGCCAGCATTTCCTTGAAGGTCAAGCGGTCGTAGCGTTCCGCCTTGGGATCTTTCTTGGGGTCGGCCGAATAGACGCCGTCCACCTGGGTAGCCTTCAGCAAAACGTCGCAGTTCATTTCCACCGCCCGCAACGCGGCGGCGGTATCGGTGGTGAAAAACGGATTGCCGGTCCCGGCGGCGAAAATCACCACCCTGCCCTTTTCCAAGTGACGCAGCGCGCGGCGGCGGATGAACGGCTCGCACACGGCGGGCATGACGATGGCCGATTGCACGCGGGACGAAACCCCCGCTTGTTCAAGGGCGTTTTGCAAGGCCAGGGCGTTGATGGCGGTGGCCAGCATGCCCATGGAATCGGCCGCCGCCCGTTCCATCCCGCGCGAGGCGCCCTCGATACCGCGAAATATGTTGCCGCCGCCCACCACCACGGCAACCTGCGCGCCCAGTTCGCGCACCGATTTGATTTCCTTGGCGATCCGGTCGACGGTAACGGGGTCCAGACCGTAATCCCCGCCCCCCATCAAACCCTCCCCGGATATCTTAAGGAGAATGCGGCGGAACTTGGTATCCTTGGACATATCGTGAAGCCTTGCGGGAACATCGAGAATGACGAGGCTTATACACTATTTTGTCATTTTGGTGGACAAAATACACAACATCCGTCAAGCGCGGTCCACACGGAAACCATAAAAATGTCAGCGCAACTGATTTGGCGTCCGAGAGTCCGGGCGTGGCGGCGCGTCTTCCCCGAACCGCATGGTGACGTGATAGGTGTCGTCGATTCTTTCGACGGTGACGTTGTCGCAGCATTTGTTGGCAAGAGTGACCATCTTGCCGTTGCCGACCAGGATTTCCGCGGTAAAGCCGCGCACGCCGCGAGCCTGGGCGAATTCCATCATGCGGTTTTGCATGGCTTGGCCCAGCCCGGTTCCCTGCCAATCGGGGCGGATCATGAACGCCACCTCGGCCAGGTTGGTGGTGGGATTGAGAAAATAGCAGGACGTGCCCACGATCTCGTCGTTCTCGCGCGGACCGGTGGTGGCGACGAAGGCCACCTCGGTTTTGTAATTGACGCTGCACATCCGTTGCGCCTCGTCATAGGACAGGCCCTTCAGTCTGCGGAAGAACCGGGTGTAGAGGTCGTCGCTGCTCATTTCGTGGATCAGGTGCTGAAGAGCATGGGCGTCCGAAGCGCGGGCCGGGCGGACCATCACGGTGCGACCGCCTTTTAGGTCGATGGTCCGTTCTTCCTCGATCATGTAGCCCACATGGGAGTCGATGCGTTGCTCGGCTGGGACATACCCCAGACGCTTGGCCTCGGACAACAAGCCGTCGCGGAAATCCGGATGGGCGATTTCGATCAGGGCCAGGGCGCGATCACGAATGGATTTGCCGTAAAGATAGGCGATGCCGAACTCGGTCACGACGTAGTGGACTTCGGAGCGGGCGATGGCGACCCCCTCGCCCATTTCCAGCAGCGAACGGATGCGCGATTCCTTGCCGTCGTAGGTGGTCGAGGACAGGCAGATGATCGGCTTGCCCTTCGCGGCGCGGGCGGCGCCGTAGACGAAGTCGGGCTGGGTCGATACGCCGCTGTAGAATTCGCCCTGGAATTGATCGGCGCATATCTGTCCGGTCAAATCCACGGCGTAAGCCTGGGTCACCGACACCATCTTGTCGTTCTTGGCCACCGTGTCAGGGGCCGAGACGTACTCGATCGGCTTGAACAGAAACATCGGGTTGTCGTCGATCAGGTCGAACAACCGCCTTGTTCCCAGGCAATAACTGGTGACGATCTTGCCCGGATACATGCTTTTCTTCGATCCGTTGATGATTCCTTTTTCGACCAGATCGACGATGCTGTCGGTAATGACGTCGGAATGAATGCCCAGATTGCGCCGGTCCAGCAAATATTTCAGCGCCAGATTGGGAATGCGGCCCAGGCCGATCTGCAAGGTCGAGCCGTCCTCGATGATGCCTGCGATATATTTCGCCACGCTTTCGGCGATGTCGTCAGGCCCCTCGTGGGTGTATTCGAGAACGGGTTCGTCGACCCACACCAAATGATCGATCCGGCTTACATGCATGAAGGTGTCGCCCATGGTCCTGGGCATGTTGGGATTGATTTCGGCCACCACCACGCGCGCCAGTCGCGCGATGGTCGAGGTGATGTCGACCGAAACCCCGAAACTGACATAGCCGTGCCGGTCCGGCGGAGTAACCTGGATGAAGGCGATGTCGGCGCAAATCCGTCCGGTTTCGATCAACTGCGGCACTTCGTGCAACGAGACCGGGATGTAATCCGCCAGCCCCTTGTTGACCAGACTGCGAACGTCGGTGCCGACGAAAAAGCAGCAATGGCGGTATTTGGTCACCGGTTTGCCGTTGTCCATGGCAACCGCGTGATTGGTCAGGAAGTGAAAGAATTCAACGTCGACCGGCGCGGGCGACAACGCTTCGACGGCGGCGATCAACCGGCAGGGCGTCGCGCACGCCGTACCGATGAAGATGCGGTCGCCCGCCTTGACCAGATGAGCGGCTTGCGCCGGGGTACGAAGTTTATCCGCCCACGGAGCCTTGGCGATACTGTCGGAATCCCACTCCATAACTGACTTTCCCCATGAACGCGGCAAGCTCAAATCAAGCTAACTTGAATTGAGGTGTCAGGAAAGTGAACTTATAAGTTTAATACCGTTAAATGGATAGACGGATTCGTTGATGTCGAAAAAGATAATCCCCCGGAAGCGGCGCCTCCGGGGGATAACGGAATTCAACCCTTGGCGGCGGCTGCCACTTCGGCTGCGAAATCGCTTTCTTCCTTCTCGATGCCCTCGCCCAAGGCGAAGCGAGCGAAACCGGTCAACGCAACCGCGGTCCCCAGTTCCTTGGCCAAGGCTTCGACCACCTTGGCGATCTTGGTTTCCTGGTCCATTACATAAACCTGCTCCAGCAGGCACACTTCCTCGTAGTACTTGCGGATGCGGCCTTCGACCATTTTCTCGATGACGTTGGCGGGTTTGCCCGAAGCGGCGGCCTGTTCGGACAGAACCGCCTTTTCACGGTCGAGAGCCGAGGTATCCACCGAGGCGGTATTCAGGAACAGCGGGTTGGCGGCGGCCACATGCATGGCGATCTGCTTGCCGACTTCCGCCAGTCGGACGGGATTGCCCGAGGATTCCAGCGCGACCAGCACCCCGATCTTGCCCAGGCCCGGAGCCGCGGCGGAGTGAACGTAGCTGGCGACCACGCCCGACGACACGGTCAACCGCTTGGCGCGACGCAAGTTCATGTTTTCGCCGATGGTGGCGATCAGACCGGTCAATTGTTCTTCCACGGTCTTGCCCGCGCCGGGGTAAGAGGCTTTCTTCAAGGCCTCGACGTCGTCGCCGACGGACAGAGCCGCGTCCGCGACGGTGGCGACGAATCCCTGGAACTGCTCGTTCCTGGCGACGAAATCGGTTTCGGCGTTGACTTCGACCACCACGCCCGAGGTTCCCTTGGCGGCGATGCCGACCAGACCTTCGGCCGCGACACGGCCCGCTTTCTTGGCGGCGGCGGCCAATCCCTTCTTACGCAGCCAATCGACGGCGGCTTCCAAATCGCCCGACGTTTCGTTCAAGGCCTTCTTGCAATCCATCATGCCCGCGCCCGTCTTTTCGCGCAGGTCCTTAACCAAGGCGGCGGTAATTTCAGCCATAGCGGCACCCCTTCATATGTACAGTCGTGAAAAAGTACTCCGCCTCCGATCGAACACCAGAGGCGGAATTGTGAAACTTATTCCTCGGCGGCCGCGGCGGTCTCGGCGACGGCTTCCGGCACCGGCGCTTCCGGCACCGGCTCGGGAATCACCTCGACCGGAGCTTCGGCGGCGGCGCCGATATCGCCGCCCGAACGGGAGATTTCGGCCTGAATGCCGTCCAGAACCGAACCGCCGATCAAATCGCAATAGGTTTGGATGGCGCGGATGGCGTCGTCGTTGCCGGGAACCGGATAGGTCACGCCCTTGGGATCGGAATTGGAATCGAGAACGGCCACCACCGGAATGTTCAAGGTGTTGGCTTCCTGAATGGCCAGGGCCTCCTTGTTGGTGTCGATGATGAACAGGATGTCGGGCAGACCGCCCATGTCCTTGATCCCGCCCAGCGCGCGGTCAAGCTTGTCGCGCTCGCGTTGCAGGTTCAGCTGTTCCTTCTTGGTCAAGCCGGCCAACGCGCCCGAGGCCAATTGCTCTTCCAGCTCCTTCAAGCGGCGGATGGATTGGGAAATGGTTTTCCAGTTGGTGAGCATGCCGCCCAGCCAACGATGATTGACGTAATACTGGCCGCACTTGCGGGCGGCATCGGCGACGATGTCGGACGCGGCGCGCTTGGTGCCGACGAACAGCACGCGGCCGCCGCCCGAAACCACTTCACGCACGGCCTGCATGGCCCGATGCAGCATGGGCACCGATTGTTGAAGGTCGATGATGTGAATGCCGTTGCGCACCCCGAACAGGAACGGCGACATCTTGGGATTCCAGCGACGGGTGTTGTGGCCGAAATGGGCGCCGGCTTCGACGAGCTGACGCATGGTAAACGTAGGCAGAGACATGGGTCTTCCTTTGGTTTTCCGGTTGGACCTCCGCAAGGCCATGTGATCGGGAAGCTCCCGACACCGGAGCGATTTAAAGGGTCTTTTTCACCCCCAAACCGCGACCTTGCGTGTGGATTTGCACGATTGCAAGGCGCGGCGTATAGCGGATTTGGCCCCGTTTGGCAAGATAAAGATAGACGCTACACGGTCGAAAGGAGGCAAATCCCGACCGAAAGTTTTAGCCCTTTTCCATTGCCCATGGTCCGTGTTTAAGACACGATAACGGCCGATGGCGGCATATCCCAACACTTGTTATTGAGATCCATAAGGAAATCGCATGGCTTCCGAGTCCTTACCCAACGATAAGATTCACGACGAGTCGAGCGCGCTTCGGCGGGAACTGGACGACTTGAAAATAGAACTGTCGACCGCGATCGAGCACGGCGACGCCATCGAAGCCCAACTGGACACGGAGATCCGGGAACGCCGGGCTCTCGAAGGACATTTACGCCAAACCATGGCCGATCTCGCCCGCAAGAACGACGAGGCTGAACAAGCCAACAACCGTATCCTGGAGGGGATCAATTACGCCAGCAAGATTCTGGGGGCGATGCTGCCGGATACGGCCATCCTGGGCGATGCGATCAAGGACATCGCGGTAAGCTGCGAGCCGTTCCAAGTGGTCGGCGGCGACTGTTACTGGTTCGAACGGAATGCCGAACGAAGCACGATCTTCATCGCCGATTGTACCGGCCATGGCGTCCCCGGCGCATTCATGTCGCTGATCACCACCTCGGCCATCGGGCAAATCTGCCAAGCCAGAGAGACCGTCTCGCCGTCAAACGTGCTTGTCCAACTGGATGCCATGGTACGCTCGCGGCTTCATCAGGATCGGCCGGACACGTCTTCGGACGACGGGCTGGACGCCGCGCTTTGCGTTTGGAATACAAAGAGCAAAGTGCTGAGTTACGCCGGCGCCTACATCCCGCTTTTTTACGCCTACAACGGGAACGTCCGTTTCGTGAGCGCCAATCGCGGCAGCCTGGGCTATCGCACCGCCCGATTGCGCGGCCCCATCGACAACCACGACATCGCCGTGGAACCAGGGATGGTTTTCTATCTTTTTACCGATGGCGTTCTGGATCAAGTGGGAGGAAAAAACCGCCGTCTTCTTGGACGCAAGGGCCTGATGGAGATGATCGCATCCCACCAGCATCTGCCAATATCCGAGCAAATGTCCCGTCTTCTGGGCGATCTGGCCGATTATCGCGGAAAAGAACGTCAACGGGACGACATGACCTTGATCATCTTCCAACCAATTTAAAGCTGTTTGAGGACGATCAGGGTCAAGTCGTCGTAAAGAACGGCCTTGCCCATATGCCGCTTCACATCGGAAACAATCGCCTCCTTGATCGCCTCGGCGGAAAGAGCGCGTGAATTCAAGGCCACTTCCGCCAACCGTTCAAGACCGTAAAGACGGCCGTCCTCGCTGGCCGCCTCGGTAATGCCGTCCGTATACAAAACGACGACGTCGCCGCGATAAAGGGAAAGCGTCAAATCGTTAACAAAATCGGCGACATTTTCCACAAGACCGATTGGGAACCCCAGGCCGTCGGTATCAACGGCTTCCAGGCGGCCATCGTGACGGGCGATAATGACGGACTCATGCTGGCCGCTTACGTTTAAACAGCCCTTGACCGATGCCGTTTCCATGCTGTCGCGGGTAACGGAAGGCTTGTATTCAAACAATGCCGACGACAGATTCTTACCGCAGCCCATGCGTTTCACGTTTTCATAAATCGTTGTATTTATTATACTTAATTCGCTCGCCAAGCTGTTGCAACGACTGGACAACAAGGTGCGGATGGCGCTTTGCGTCATCAGCATGATCATGCCGCTTTCAAGTCCGTGCCCGGTTACGTCGCCGATACCGATGCGTACGCCGTTCCCGTGCGGCAAAATATCGTAGTAGTCTCCCCCCACCTCGCTGGCCGGTTCCATGAAGGCGGCGATTTCCAATCCGTCCAGCGCCGACAGCTCTTCCTTGGAGGGCAGCAACATATGCTGCATGCGCCTTGAAACATCCAACTCCGCGCCGAGACGCGCATTCTCGTCTTTGGCTTTGTCATGCTGTTCAAGAACGTTTTGGAACGCGTGCATCAGAGCATCGAGAGAGCTGACGATTTTTCCCAATTCGTCCCGCCGCGGCGGCGGACACGGCCAATCCGCCGGTCGATTGGGATCGATGGAAGTGATGGCTTCGACCAAACCCAAAACAGGACCGGTGACGGACTTGGCGATTAGGATGGCCAGCAGGCCCGTCACCAGCAGCACCAGCCCCCCAACGCCGCCGATCCACATGAATTGATGCCTAAGCGTGTCGTCTATGTCGTCCACATACACGCCGGTCACCACCGCCCAGTTCCACGGCATGTATGGAGCGGAATAGGTCATCTTGGGCAACGGCACGCCGCTAGCCCCAGTCCCGCGCGTCTGAAGGTAGCGAACCATACCGCCGCCCTTCTGGGCGGTGGCGATCATTTCCGCCACGTAGCGGATGCCGTTGGGATCTTTCACATCCATGCGGTAGTGGCCTTCAAACGCTGGATTGCCCGTCACCAGGGTGACCCCGTCGAACCTATGGATGCCGTAATACTCGCCATTGCCCCATCTCATGGAGCGGATGATTTTCATGACCGTGTCTTGCGCTTGGTCCAGGGTCAGATGACCCGCCTTGACCTCGTCGTCATAGGTGCCGATCAGTTGCAAGGCGCCGTCGACCATGTCGTGGACCTTGCGTTCCCGCTCGGCATAGATGGCTTGCCGCAAGTTCCAGATTTGCACGCCGAAAATGGCCAGCCCGGATAGTATCGCGATAGCGACCAACAGCGAGATACGCAACGTTATGGGATAATTTCGCACATCAAGCCTTTGAGTTAATGCCTTTGCTCTGGACATGATGGAAAGCGGGACTCAATCGAAACGCAAGGTCAAAGCGGGCATCAACCGCTTCAGGTTATTGAGCGACTTGCCTTGCCACGGCACCGCCGCGTTGCCGCATATAGTGACGTTGCAGTCTTGATGATTTCGCGCGGTAATGACGAATTTCGACAACGTGGCGATTCCCGAACTGTTGAGAAAATCCAGCCCCGTCAAATCCAGTGTCAGCGTCCGATGTTCGCCGATGGCATTTTCCAATATCCGAGCGATCGGCAGATACTCGTCCATGCCGCCCAAACGCAACACCCCTTTGACATGAACGCTTCCGGATGCGGCATCATAGCCGACCTCGTAACCTTCGCCTTGCAGCACCGTCATGCCCCGCCCCCTCCAAAAAACATCAAATGGTAATTTCCACCTGCGTGGAAACCAGAAACGCTTCGCCGACCGGTTCGAACCGCCAAGCCAATTTGGCGCCGTAGTCGTTGATCATTGTCAGGAACCCCAAGCCGGAATCGGAGGACCCAACCGCCTTTTCCTCCATTTTCCTAAAATACAATTCGGTCGTGTCTTCGGAGAGAATTTGCTCGATGAACTTTTGCAGATTGGCGGCCATCTCGGGGCTCGATTCATTGCTTTGCACGAAGACGATGCGCTTGTTAAGCAGAAACATGCGCATAATGACGGGAAGACCGACCACATTGCTGGAATATTTCATCGCGTTTTCAAGCAACTCGTTGGCGATGTAGCTGACCGCGCCCTTCACTTCCGCTTGACGAATTTTGGTCGCGGGATCGCTTTCATCCAAAGGAAAGAACGTCGTTACGTAATCGCCCATGAAGTCGGCGGACAATCCGTTGTTGCGCCACCGTTGCTTCAAGGGAATGCTGCTGGTCCAGAAACTGAGGTCGAGAGATTCGACGCCGCCGTTCAAGCTGCTCGGTATGTCATGGAACACGCCGAAATCCATACCCATCCCCTTTCTTTTATATTATGCGGCTCCAGATATAGCGTTACGACATATAAACAAATCGGCGGGGTTCCGCAATCAAACTTAGTTGGGTTCGCCCTTGCCCTGGGAAGGCTGGCAGGCTTTGGCCCTTACCTCCTCCTGATGGGTGCGATAGCCCTCGGCGTCGCCGTAATCGATGAAATGGGTATAGCGCGAATGGGGCGTGGCCACCGGGCGGGAATGCTTGATCGGGCACCAATAAAGCTCGGTTCTTGACGCGATTTCGCGGGCATAGCCGATAACGCCGTTGGCATAGCCGCAAAAGATGCAATTGAGTTTTTCCAGCGGGTTCAAATAGGCCAGTTTGTGACGGTCGACGACGATGTAATCGGATCGTTTGACCTTGGGGATGCCGTAGACCGGAAAGCAAACGACCTGATAAACCGCGATGAATAAATGCAGCAGGGCGATCGGCAAAATTAGCGAATAGATAAACGGGGAAACCAGGATGATCGACAGCGGCGATTGGAATATCTGTCGCATCAAACCAAGCCGGAAAGACCTGTGTTTCCTAAGAATTTCCGTATCGAAACGGACCCGGTTGCGCTCGACGGTGTAATGAAACTGCGCCCGCCGCTCGGCGATACGCGCTTCGATCTCGGCTTCCAGGGCGTGAATTCTGGCCATGAGGTCGGTCAATATCTTGTCGGCGAAATCCATATGCCCTGCTTTCAATTATCCGGCGGATTTCGAAGGTGACAGGTCCGGGGGGCGATGTCATCAAATTGCGTGGCCCGCCTTCCGCGTCGCGCCCATCCATGATCCAAAACACGAGAAACCAGCCCAAACTTCGGCAAGTGGTGCGCCATTTGATGGAATCAAGGGCTTTTTGGCAGCGAATAGCATTTTTGTTACACTTACGTTACCGAAAATGCTATGTCCAACGCAAAGTCGGGCGGTCCAGTCGTCCGTTCGAGAAACGTCGAAAAAGGCTTTTATTTGAATGACGGTTAAAGGTTGCCATGAAAATGCAAATGATCGAGTGATCGCGACCTGTAACCGGGGCAACCTGAATTCGGCTGTTGAACGGGAAGGCTTCTTGGAACTTGCCCCCGGACCCGTCGCGATGCGTCCGGATGTCTTAAGTCTCGGCGCTCGCCAACCGAGCTATTTCCGGACCGAAGAGTTTTCACGGTGGATGCTGTCCCTGAAAGCGAAATTCCTGAACGTCCTTGGGGTGGACGGCGGTTATGAGATTATCTTTCTGACCGGTTCGGGAACCATCGGCCTTGAGGCGGTCGCAGCCAATTTCCTGCCGCGCCGCCGCCACCTGTCAATATCGAGCGGTCAATTTGGCGATCGCATGATCGATATGTCGCAGCGGCGGGGGTTTCGCTTCGATACCCTGCGCATCGACACGGATCTGTCACCGCTCGACAATCTCAAGCAGATCGACTTCCAAAAATATAAATCCTGTTTTCTGACCATTTCGGAAACATCGAACGGCTATTATATCGACCCGAAACTTGTTCGTGACGCGGGATTGCCCGATCGAAGCCTGTTGTTATGCGATGGGGTGTCGGCGGCGTTCAGTGACGACTTCGACGCCGGATGTATCGACGCGCTTGTGATCGGCTCGCAAAAAGGCCTGGGACTTTCGCCCGGAATGTGTTTCGTCGTTCTCTCGCCAAAGGCCGTCGATTTCGTTCGGCGCAAGCGGTTATGCGGCAGCCTGTACTACGATTTCAATCTTTACATCGACAACATGGCGCGCGGGCAAACGCCATTCACGCCGGCGCTGAACGTGTTGTATCAGTTGGATCGGGTTTTGGACGATATTCGCGCCGAAGGCGGACTGAACGCGATGACGGCGTATCGCAAAGCTCTCGCCGATCGTTTCAGGTCGCGTCTCGATACTTATGGCATCCCTTACATTCGGAAATTTATGTCGAATTGCGTGACGGCGATCCAAACCGGAGCCGTCGACGCCACGGCCGTTTCTCAATCCTTAAGCAAAACCCACACTATCAACGTAGCTACGAATTCACCGCCTCTGAACAAGACTCTTTTTCGTGTGTCTCATATGGGATTCAATACGCAGGAAGATATGGACCGAGCCGCTGATGCCGTCGCGCTGGCAATAAGGGAGTGTTCATGAAAGCCATCATCTTCTCCGCGGGAATGGGGACACGGATTTCCCGCCATATCGGCGACAAACCCAAATGCTTGGTTGAGGTTTTTGGAGCCCCCTTGATTTGTTATACCATTGATCTTCTGAAACGAAACGGCTTCACCCAGATTGCGGTCGTGACCGGGTATTGCGCGGAGCAAGTCGAAGAAGCGTTGCCCGACGACGTCAGAATCTATCGCAATCCGTTTTACGCCGTTTCGAACTCCATTGCGTCGTTGTGGTTTGCCCGGGATTTCATTTCCGGCGATCAGCCGATCATAGCGATGAACGGCGACGTCTTCATGGAAGAAACCATTCTCAGAAAGATATGCCGCGCCAAACAAGACAAAACCATGGCCGTCATGGTTGCCGATTCAAGCCGCATCGACGACGCCGACTACAAATTGGCTTGGGACAACTGTCACTTGCGGAAATTTGGAAAGGACTTGGAACCGTCCGAAACCAGCGGTGAATATGTTGGCCTGGGACTGATTTATCCCGATAGCTTCCGCGAATTCGTCGCCACGGTCGAAGACGACGTGATGACCGGGGATTATACCAAATGGTGGGAAGAAGCTTTGTACGTTAAGGCTTTGTACGGAAACAATATTGGCATCCTTGATATTTGCGGGGACTTTTGGGTCGAATTGGATTTTGTCGAAGATCTTAACCGCCTGAACCAATATGTCGACAGGGTCAAGGGTGGCCGGGCCGACGGTAAAGTTTCCAAGCCATTCGATGTCGTGTCATGACGTTACCGGTTGGTCTAAGCATTATCGTCGGTATCGCCCTTGCCACACTGCTGGTAACGGTTAACGACGGCACGGCTATTTTTCACGCCATCGTCACCGCGGGCTGGGGTGTCCTGGCGGTGATAGCGATCCATCCTTTCCAGACCGTTTTGGCGGGATTGGGTTGGCGCGCCCTGATGCCGCCGCAAACGGCCAGAATCCCAGGCGGCGAGCATTTCGCCGTTCTGCGCTGGATCCGCGAGGCGGTTAACGCCTTGTTGCCCGTGGCGCAGATCGGGGGCGAACTGGTCGGAATACGCCTGCTGGCCCAAAAGGGAGCAACCCTTGGGGCATCGGGAGCCGCGACCGCCGTCGATCTGACGGTCGAAATGATAACCCAACTGATCTTTACGTTACTGGGTGTGGGACTGTTGGTGGTTGGCCCCTACGATCCGATGGTGGCGAGATGGATCGGCGGCGCGACCGCGCTTGCCATCTTTGTCGTGCTGGCCTTCATGCTGGCTCAGCGGAAGGGATTGTTCCGCTTGCTTGAACTGCTGATGGTGCGAATGGCTGAAAAGCCGCGCTGGGCGACCCTGGGCGATTTCTCGGGTCTTCACGAAGGCGTGGTCGCGCTCTATCGCCAGCCTCGTCAGCTTGCCAAGGCCGTTGGCTATCATCTGATTTCATGGCTCATTGGCGGCGTCGAAGTCATGGTCGCGCTGCGTGTCGTGGGGATAAGCGTGGATTTGGAACAGGGGTTGCTGATTGAAAGCATCGGTCAGGCCATGCGCACCGTCGGATTTGCCATCCCCGGTTCTCTGGGTGTTCAGGAGGGAGGATATATGCTGGTTTGCGGCCTAGTGGGAATCGGCCCCCAAAGCGCGATAGAATTGTCTTTGCTCAAACGCATACGCGAGGTGGCGGTGGGCATTCCGGGTCTCGTTATCTGGCAACTTATGGAAGGTCGGCACCGGAATTGCGTCGCCGATCAGGGAGCGGTGGCACCATGACCATATCCTATCGTTTGGCGCGTCCCTTGGTCAGGCCTCTGGTTGGCACCGGGATTACCCCCAATCACTTGACTACGCTGCGTTTGCTGGTGGGGCTGCTTGCTTGCAGCTTGCTGATGGTTGGCGATGTGGGGTGGACTTGGTGGGCAGGATGGGCTTGGCTTTTGACCGTTTTCCTGGATGCGGCCGATGGAGAATTGGCCCGCGTCGGCAACATGGCCACCCCTGGCGGACACGTTTACGATTACACCGTCGACAATGTGGTCAATTCGGTTTTCTTCCTGGCGGCGGGGATCGGTCTGCGCGGTTCGGATCTGGGATATTGGGCTATCGGCCTGGGCCTGGTGGCTTCCGTCAGCGTTTTCCTGGCCAGCTACTGGTCCGAAGCAATCGAAACGCTGGTGAATACGGGTGAAAAGGCTTACAGCGGCGCGCTTGGATTTGATTTGGAGGAACTGCTGTATCTGATGGCTCCCTTGGCTTGGCTCAATTGGCTCAAGCCCGTCCTGATCGGCGCGGCCGTTGGCGGCGGCTCCATGATGATCGTCACCGGCTGGCGTTTAAAACGGCTTCGGCTGATGCCGAATCAAGCGCGCTCCCCCACCAATTTCGATTAAAGGAATACCTGCGAAAACGCAAACCTTTGATTTCGACGGAGAATTGACCCGCGGTTTTTCCCCTGATACATTTCGCATGTGTCTGAGTTGTAACTTAGACGAGTTCAACCGTTCGTCGTTCACTGTCGATCGGACCGCCAGGAGTAGGTAAATGCCGCGCTTAGAGACCGTTACCGGTAAATTGATCGCTTTCGGGCTTCTCCTGCTTGCGGTCGCGATCGGCAATATCGCCATCAACGAATACAATTTACTGCGATTGGGCAACACGCAGTCCTACACGGAACAGTCGGCGAAGGCGATCAAGGCCCTGGCCCAAGCTCAGAACCTTCAATGGCAGCTTCGGTTCGGCATCTCGCAATATCTTGCCGTTCCCGTGGCCGAAGACCGCCAGAAGATTATCGACGCCAGTCCCAAGCTGGTGGCGGATTTTGAAGCCGTTCTCGACGACTATGCCAAGCTGGCCCTTGACGACGGGCAAAAAGCGGCGCTGGAAAAGTTGAAGACCCTTTTCAAGGACTACAAGGACGCCCGCCCGGTCTGGTTCGATTTGATGCAACAGGGCAAGATTGAAGAAGCGGCGGAGTGGCGCAAGAAAACCATTCTTGCCAGCGGAGCCGCCTCGGTGACGGCGATGAACGAACTGATCGCCCTGGAGAACACCCGTCTGGCCGCCGCGGACGCTCAGGCGGCTCAAGAGAAACTTACCGTCAATATTTTCAATATGGCCGGTTGCCTAGTCCTGATCGCAACCATCGCGATCGGCTACTTCTGGCTTATGCGGGCGATGAAACGGCCGCTGAAGGGCCTGACCGATTCGGTGAATTCCGTAAGCCGGGGGGACATCGCCACCCCCGTGACCGGAACCGACTGGACGGACGAATTCGCCCCCTTGGCGAAAGCGCTGGAAAATTGGCGGTTGTCGTTGGCGGCCGCCCGCGCCAAGGAAGCGGACGAGCGCGAGGCCATGAAGCAACAGGACCAGCGCCACCGTCAATTGGGACAGGCGGCCCGCGACTTCGAATCCGCCGTCGGTTCGACCATGCAGCGGATCGAAAGCAATATCCATAGCCTGCATCAAGCCTCGACGGCGTTGACGACGGATGCCCAAGCCATGCGTTCAAGCTCGAAACTGGTCTCCGACGCGACCAGCGACGCGACCCATAGCGTGGAAACCGTCGCCGCCGCCGGAACTCAATTGTCTCATTCCATCCAGGAAATTTCCCGGCACGTCCAAGACACCTCGTCCACCGCGCAATCCCTGGCGCAGGAAGCCAAGGAAGCGTCGTCCAAGATCGACGGCCTTGCCCATCTGGCCCAAAAGATCGGTGAAATCGTCAGTCTGATCAACGACATCGCCAGTCAGACCAATCTGTTGGCGCTGAACGCCACCATCGAAAGCGCACGGGCGGGCGACGCCGGCAAAGGCTTTGCCGTGGTTGCCAACGAGGTCAAGCATCTTGCCGGCCAAACCTCGCGCGCGACCGACGACATCGCCGCCCAGGTCGGTTCGATCCAGGCTGAAACCAACATCGTCGTAACCGCCATCGAGCGCATTTCGGAAACCGTCGACCGGGTCAACGAAATGTCAGCCACCATCGCCGCCGCCGTCGAGGAGCAGAACGCCGCCACCTCGGAAATCGCCAGGAACGTCGACGCCGCCTCGACTCTGACCCGCAATGCCGCCCAGAATATCAGTGCGGTCGCCGACGCCACCTCCCGCAACGAAACCCAGGCGAAAGAGATTTACAACGCGGCGGACCAACTTATGAACGAAAACGAATCGCTGCGCCGACAAATCGAGACGTTCCTCAAATCCGTGCAACTGTAACGTCGGGTCAGCCGATCAGCCGTCCGTCTTCCAGGCGGACCACGCGGTCCATGCGCGCGGCCAGATCGGGATTGTGAGTGGCGATCAAAGCGGCCACGCCGCTTGAGCGCACCAGGGTCAGCAATTCCTGGAACACCCCTTCCGAGGTATGCGGGTCCAGATTGCCGGTGGGTTCGTCGGCCAGCAACACCTTGGGCGAATTGGCCAGCGCCCGCGCGATGGCGACGCGCTGCTGCTCGCCGCCCGACAACTGGCCGGGGCGATGTTCAAGCCGTCCAGCCAGCCCCAAACGGCCCAGCAACATTCTGGCGCGTTCCTGGGCTTGGGAAATGCCTTGCCCGGCAATCATCTGCGGCACCACCACGTTTTCCAGAGCCGAGAATTCCGGCAGCAGATGATGATACTGGTAGACGAAACCCAAAGCCGACCGGCGCAGTTCCGTGCGCTGGGTGTCGTTCAGTCCCTGGCACGGCCGACCGGCCACCCGGACTTCGCCCCGATCGGGCGATTCCAGCAATCCGGCAATGTGCAACAAGGTGGATTTGCCCGCTCCGCTAGGCCCCACCAAGGCCACGATCGTCCCCGGCTCCACGGTCAGGGACGCCCCGTGCAGCACCGTCAGGACGCCTTCCCTCCCCTGCTTGAACGACCTGTATATATCTTTTAAAATCAGGCCGTTGTCATTCATACCTCAGAGCCTCTACCGGGTCCAGATTGGCCGCCCGCCACGCCGGATAAATGGTGGCGGCGAACGACAGGCCAAGGGCCATCAGCACCACCGCGGTCACTTCGCCGGTTTCGACCCGGGCGGGCAACTGAGTCAGGAAATAAATTTCGGCGGCGAACAAATCCTTGCCGACGATGCTTTGAATGACTTGTCTGATCTGCTCGATATGGGTGGCGAACCACACGCCAAGCACCAGACCGAACGCCGTCCCGACCACGCCGATGCTGGCCCCGGACAACAGGAAGATGCGCAAGATCATGCCGCGCGTCGCCCCCATGGTGCGCAGGATGGCGATGTCGTGGCCCTTGTCCTTGACCAGCATGATCAGACTGGAAACGATGTTGAACGCCGCCACCAGGATGATCAGGGTCAGGATCAGGAACATCACGTTGCGTTCCACCTGCACGGCGTTGAAAAAGCCCGCGTTGGTGCGCTGCCAATCGTAAACGCGCAAGGACGGATCGGACTGCATGACCGCGTAGCCGACATCGGGCACCAGATCGGGATCGGTCAGGAACACCTCGACCATGGTGACCTGATCCTTCATCTGAAAATAAGTCTGTGCCGACTGCAACGGCATGAAAACGAACGAGGAATCGTATTCGTACATGCCGACGTCGAAAGTCCCGTCGACGGTGAACGACCGCGCCATCGGCACGGTGCCGAACGCGGTGGTCATCCCCTTGGGCGAAATCAGGGTGATTTGTTCGCCGACCGTCACCCCAAGTTTTTCCGCCAGTCGGCGGCCGACAATGACGCCGCTGCCGGATTTGAAAGCGTCCACGTTGCCCTTCAATCCGTTGACGATGGACGAACGGCTTAGCAATTCTCCGGGACGGACGCCGCGCACCATGGCCCCCGCCGCCTGACCGCGCGCCGAGGCCATCACCTGTCCTTCGACAGTGGGAGCGGCCAAGACCACCCCCCGCATGGCGCTGACGCGCCCGGCCAAAGCGTCGTAATCGGTCAGAACCGGACCGGGGCCGTAAATGCCCAAATGGCCGTTGATACCCAGGATGCGGGTCAGCAATTCCTGCCGGAACCCGTTCATCACCGCCATCACCACGATCAGGGTCGCCACGCCCAACCCGATGCCCAGCAGCGAAAACCCGGCGATCACCGAGATGAACCCTTCCTTGCGTCTGGCCCGCAAATAGCGGAACGCCATCATGCGTTCGAACGGCCCGAACATCATAACCCACCAGCCATCTGGGTGGCGGGAGCGAGGTCGGGCCTGGGGCGTTCGAACGGCCCGAACATTAGCTTATAAGCCTGGCAAGCGCGGATTCCGCCGACATTTCGTGCTTCTCGCCGGTGGCGCGGGATTTAAGTTCGACCACCCCGGCGGCGACGCCCTTGGGGCCGACCACCACCTGCCAAGGCAAGCCGATCAAATCCATGTCGGCGAACTTGACCCCGGCCCGCTCGTCGCGGTCGTCGTACAGACAAGACGGCAGACGCCGGTATAAATCCTCGCAGGCCGCATCGACGGCGGCGTCGCCGGACTTCAGATTGATCAAGCCGACCTTGAACGGGGCCACGCATTCCGACCAGATGATGCCCTTGTCGTCGTGGGACGCTTCGATCAGCGCCCCCGCCAAGCGGGACACGCCGATGCCGTAGGAGCCCATCTCGACCGTCACCGGCTGGCCGTCGGGACCGGACACCACCGCCCCCATCGCCTTGCTGTATTTGGTGCCGAAATAGAAGATGTGCCCCACTTCGATGCCGCGCGCGGTTTTCAACCGGTCGGGCGGCGGCACGCCGGGCGCGTTCGGATCGTGCAACTCGTCGTTCTTGGCGTACAGCTTGGACAGCGCGTCCAGATCGATGCCGTCCTTGGCCGCCAGTTCGTCGTATGCCACGTCGTAGAAAACGCCCGATTCGCCGGTTTCGGCCAGAATGTGGAATTCGTGGGTCAGGGTGCCGCCGATGGCCCCCGAATCCGCCTGCATGGGAATGGCCGTCACCCCCAACCGCTTGAAGGTCTTGAGATAGGCGTTGAACATGGTTTCGTAGGAACGCTTCGCCCCTTCGTAATCCAGGTCGAACGAATAGGAATCCTTCATCAGGAATTCACGACCGCGCATGACGCCGAACCGGGGCCGCACCTCGTCCCGGAACTTCCACTGGATATGGTAAAGAATCTTCGGCAACTCGCGGTAGCTGCGGACGTTGTCGCGAAAGATTTGGGTGATCAGTTCCTCGTTGGTCGGACCGTACAGCATTTCCCGGTCATGCCGGTCGACGATGCGCAACATCTCCTTGCCATAGGCGTCGTAGCGCCCGCTTTCGCGCCACAAATCCGCCGATTGAATGGTGGGCATCAGCAATTCCTGAGCCCCGGCCTTGTCCTGCTCCTCGCGCACGATCTGCTCGATATTGCGCAAAACCCGCAATCCCATCGGCAGCCACGAGTAAATCCCCGCCGCCGACTGCCTGATCATACCGGCCCGCAGCATCAGGCGATGCGAGGCGATTTGAGCCTCGGCAGGGGTTTCCTTCAAGGTGGGTAGAAAATATTGGCTTAAACGCATGATCGATCCGAAGCTTTAAAAGTGACGGTCGGCAGAGTAGGCAATGTGGCGGACGATGGCAATGGGGTTGGATCAGCGCTGACCGGTCGGAGATGACGAGCGGCAAGCGTCAAGAGATTGCCTGATTGCCGCCCCGCCGACGAGTTATGCGATACGGTTCTCGCATAGGAAAATCTGTAATCTTAAATTGTTTCAGATACAAACCACCTCCCAAGTCATAGATACAAATGTCCAATTGTCATCATATATAATTCTGACTGTGCAATTCTGTAATCCGGAATGATTCTATAAACAGGTACAATGGTTTATTGATTTTTGATATTTCATCCATAACGGAATTGATATTTGTTTGCGATGCAACATTTGAAAATGCTAAACAAATCATAATTGTTGTATAGAGGTGATTTCATGCAAAATATTCGCGCTTGACTAAATCTGGTATTTCATTACAACATAAACACTACCGGCTTCGATTCATTGTCTAGTCAAGGCCGACGCCCGGAAAGAGCAACATCATAAATAAGTATATACCGGGCTACGTCGTGGATTAATTACTACTCGATTTGGCAGGTGGTTGTAATGGGCAACAAGCTATTTGAATACTCAAAAGCTTTTACCAGTGGTATCGGATTAAAAATTACCATATCGTACTTGCCGCCTGTTATATTGGCATGGGTGTTCTTTACGCTGTATATAAGTCTATTAAGGGAAAATGCGCCGGAATTATTCAATATCGCACTGTTGCTGGGGTTGATCGGAATTGGGATCGGCAGTCTCTTCGTGTTGTGGCTGGTGCTTACCGTCGTCCCCGCCCTGCGCGAGATGATCAAAATCACCGGTTCGCTTGCGCATGACGATCTGCCCGACCAAATTCCCCACCTGACCCGCAAAGACGAAATCGGCAGTCTGGCCCAGGCCATCCAAATCTTCAAGGAAAACGCCCTTAAACTGAAGGACATGTCCGACGGGGCCGAACGCATGCGCCGGATGGTCGAACAGGAACGGCGCAATACCATGCAAAAATTGGCGCAGTCTTTCGAATCCAGCATTCAGAACGTGGTGCACGCCGTCTCGACGTCGGCGCACCAATTGCAGAACAACGCGCAGGAATTCTCGGGCACCGCCGACCAGACCGAACGCCAGTCGGTCGTGGTTGCCGAAGAGTCGCAATTGGCCACGTCATGCGTTCAGACCGTCGCCGCCGCCGCCGAGGAACTGTCCTGCTCGGTTCAGGAAATCAGCCGTCAGGTCAGAGAATCGTCGGGCATCGCCGGAATGGCCATGGCCCAGGTGGATCAGACCAACCGCACGGTCAAATTGCTGTCCGAGGCCGCCGCCAAGATCGGCGAGGTCACGGTTCTGATCAACGATATCGCCGCTCAAACCAATTTGCTGGCTTTGAACGCCACCATCGAGGCCGCGCGGGCGGGCGAAGCGGGCAAGGGCTTCGCGGTGGTCGCCACCGAAGTCAAAAGTCTGGCCAGCCAAACGGCAAGGGCGACCGAAGAAATTCAAAAACAGGTGGAGCAAATACAAAATTCCTCGGACCAGACGGTGCAAGCGATCCATGAAATCACCGGCACCATCGAGAAAATGAATCACATCTCGGGCAGCATCGCCACGTCGGTCGAGGAACAGGGCGCCGCAACGCTGGAAATCGCCCGCAGCGTCCAGCAGGCGTCCAGTTATACCCAGAACGTTTCCCAATCCATCGGCGCGGTCACCGAAGCCGCGACCCGAACCGGCGAGATGGCCGATTCGGTCTTGAAAGCCGCGGCGGCCCTGTCCGATCAATCGGTGATTTTGGATCGGGATATCGGCGAACTGATCGACCGGGTCAGAACGGCCTGAACGAAAAAGCGCTAAAGGCGGCGGCACGGACCAATGGAACTTAAGGCAATCGAGGAAGCGTTGTGGTTCGTCGCCCAGCAAGGGTGGAACGCCGATGGCGGCGGCTTTCACACGGCGATGGTGCGTTATCTGGGGGAAGCCCTGGCCGTCGATTACGTGATCGTCGATCAGCTTGGCGATGAGCCGGGAACAGCCGAAACGGTCGCCGTGTATTCCAAGGGCGAGATTGTTCCCAACTTTCGTTACTCCCTTGCCGGAACGCCTTGCGAAAACATCCTGGACCGCGGTCTGTGCTGCTTTGCTTCGAAGGTCAGGGAGATGTTCCCCGACGACGCCTTGCTGGTCCAAATGAATGTCGACAGTTATATCGGCATCCCCTTATGGGATTCCGGCGGCAAGGTATTGGGACTGATCGCCGCCATGGACAGCCGCTCCATGGAAGATCGTACCGGCATCGCCTTGAAGCTGTTGCAGATCATGGCGACGCGCGCGGCGGCCGAATTAGAGCGGGAGCGGACGCGGATCGATCTGGAACGGCATTATGCCCGCCAGTTGCGACTGGAACAGCAAATCCAAGAAGCCCGCAAGCTGGAATCCCTGGGGCGTCTGGCTGGCGGCATCGCCCACGATTTCAACAACATTCTAGGCGCCATGATGGGATTCGGGCGTTTCGTCGTCGAAGATTTGCCCGCCAACCACCCCTCCAGGAAATACGCCGAACGAATCGTCAGCGCGGGACAACGCGGAAAGGATCTGGTCGACCGGATTTTGGTGTTCGCCCGGCAGCAAGAAACGACAAAAACGCTTTTCTGCCTTGCCGATCTGATCAAGGATATCTATCCGATGCTGGAAGTCGCGATTCCTTCCTCCATTCAAATCATGACCAAATTCGACCCGCGCCGCGTCACCGTCGAAGCGGATCGTTTCCAACTGGGTCAGGTTCTTATGAATCTTTGTCTTAATTCGCGTGACGCGATGGAGGGGCTTCCGGGGCTGATCATTGTCGTCGAGGGGGTAATGGATGCGCGGGATGCCGCTCTGGCTCGCGCCGCGGGCGCAATTAATAAACCGCATTCGGAACATGAGTGTGACGACTTGCATGTGGAACATGAGTGTCACGACTTGCATGTGGAAGATGCGGGTAAGGCCGGAGCGGCGACCACATGGACCGAGGACGACGGAACCTTTCGTCTGGTCGTGGGAACTTACGACAACACGCGCTCTTACGCTTTTCTTGCCGTTCAAGACCATGGGACCGGAATCGACCAATCCGTGCTGTCGAAAATCTTCGACCCCTTTTTTACCACGAAAGAGATCGGCAAAGGCACCGGGCTGGGACTTTCCGTGGTTCATGGCGCCATCATGGATCATGGCGGTTTGATCGCCGTCCGGTCCAAACCCAATTGCGAAACCGAATTCAGAATCGTTCTTCCCATCGCCGACAACGCCGAACAACAACCTGTTTCGACGCCGACTTACGCCCCGTCTTTTGCTCGGACCAAGCCCTCTGGAAAGGTTCTGCTGGTGGACGACGACTTCGACACGGGCGAAATGTTGTCCTTCCTGTTAAGGCGTTCGGGGTGGGACGTCTCGCACCATTTGGATTCCGTGACCGCGTTCATGGAGTTCCAGGCTTCCCCCGACGACTGGAGCGTGGTGGTGACCGATCAAGTCATGCCGGGCCTGCGAGGTCAGGACCTGATCGCCAAAATCCGGGAAATTCGCATGCTGCCCTGTATCCTGTGCACCGGCTACGACCCGCCCATAAGCCAGGAAGAGGCCGCCCGTCTGGGCATCATCGCCATCCTTAGCAAGCCGCTGTTCTCGGACGAGCTGATCGTGATCATCGAACAGGCCCTGTGCGCGACCTCGCCCGTTACGACTTGAATTGCTTGCAGAAATTCTTGACCGTCTTTACGTAGGCACGATCGACAATGCCGATATGGCTGACCAGCCAATTCCTAAGAATGTCCATCAGTCGATCGATGTTGATAAGATCCTTGTTGTTTTTGTACAGGATATCGACGGAACGAATCGTATTCTCGAAATACTCATGTTCGATACGGTGGGGATTGAAAGCTTCGATGTCGTAATCCGCCGCCAGCATAAGCGCCTCTTCGCGCTTGAAATGAGTATTCGCATAATCCCGCAATTCATTTATCGCCCTTAATATAACATCGGTATCCGGTTCGCCTTTCGCGTTCTCTTCTTGTATCGTATCAATGAGATGGAACAATCGCTGATGATCTCGGTCGATAAGACCGATGCCAAAATTTATGCTACTATTCCAGGTGCTCATTTTGTTCTCCTTATCGAGCGGAGCAATCATTCCATCTTGTCATAAATCGGTCCGCATTCGTAGTCCGGTTTTCCGGCTTAGCTTCCCGTAAGCGTTTCGCCGTCGTTTTCTTTATATTCCGTTTAGAAACTCACCCGAACTTCGTATCGATCTTTAACGGCGACAGTCGTATTGTTTGTGCACGCGTTTGAACGCACTCCCTTTTAGCGGACGCATTCCATGTTCGATTTCATCCTGATCACCGCCACCTTGCTTTTCTTCGGTCTGGGCATCGCGTGCGTGTTCGCCCTGGAAAAGGTGTAATCCCATGAGCTTCGATTTATTTCTTGGCGCCGTCACCGGAGTAGGACTGTTCGTCTATCTGGTCTATGCGCTGATCCATCCCGAAAAATTCTAGGAGTCGTCTTATGACTTGGGCAGGGGTTGCCGAAATCGCGGCATACATGGCCATCGCCACGCTGATCGCTTGGCCGCTGGGCTTTTACATGGCGCGCGTCTATACCGGCCGACCGGCCGGACTGGACGCCGTGCTCGGCCCGGTCGAGCGGGCCGTGTACGCAATTTGCCGCATCGACCGCGCCCGCGAGCAGCATTGGACGGAATACGCCGTCGCCTGCTTGATCTTCAACATGATCGGCCTGTTCGCTCTGTATGCGCTGCTGCGCTTGCAAGACCTGCTGCCGCTGAACCCCATGGGTCAAAGCGCGGTCAGCCCGGATTTGTCGCTGAACACCGCCGTCAGTTTCGCCACCAACACCAATTGGCAGAATTACGGCGGCGAAACCACCCTGTCCTATCTGACCCAGATGATGGGCATGACCGTCCACAACTTCACCTCGGCGGCCACCGGCATGGCGGTTCTGGTCGCCTTGGTGCGCGGGTTTTCGCGCAGGCAAGCCACGACCCTGGGCAATTTCTACGTGGACGTTACCCGATCGATTCTGTACGTGCTGCTGCCCGCCGCCATTTTGTTCACCCTGTTCCTGGTGTGGCAGGGCGTGCCCCAGAACCTGGACCCCTATACCCAGGCCACCACCGTGGAGGGCGCCCAGCAAGTCATCGCCCAGGGTCCGGCCGCGTCGCAGATCGCCATCAAGCAATTGGGCACCAACGGCGGCGGATTCTTCAACGCCAATTCCGCCCATCCTTACGAGAACCCGACCATCTTCTCCAATCTGGGCGAATGCATCGCCTTGATCCTGATCGCCGCCGGATTGGTGTTCACCTTCGGCCGCATGATCGGCGAGGACCGGTTCGGCAAGGCCCAGGGCCGCGCCTTGTACATCGCCATGACCATCCTGCTGGTGGCCGGCATCGCCATCGCCTGGTGGGCCGAAACCTCGCTGGGATCGTTGGGCTTGGGCACCATGGAGGGCAAGGAAACCCGCTTCGGAATCCTGGACTCGGTCATATGGGCGGCGGCCACCACCGCCACCTCCAACGGTTCGGTCAACGCCATGCACGACAGTTTCTCGCCGTTGGGCGGCATGGTTCCGCTGGTCAACATGATGCTGGGCGAAGTGGTGTTCGGCGGCGTCGGTTCCGGTCTGCACGGCATGATCGTCGACGTCATCCTGGCGGTGTTCATCGCCGGTTTGATGGTCGGCCGCACGCCGGAATATCTGGGCAAGAAGATCGAGGCCAAGGAAATCAAGCTGGCGGTGCTGTGTCTGCTGGTGTTTCCGCTGCCGATCCTGATTTTCGGCGGTCTGTCGCTGGTCCTGCCCGTCGGGTTGGCAGGCATAGCCGCGCCCGGCCCGCACGGCCTGACCGAAGTTTTGTACGCCTTTACCTCGACCTCGGCCAACAACGGCTCGGCGTTCGGCGGATTGTCGGCCAATACCCCCTATTACAACCTGACCCAGTCCGCCGCCATGCTGATCGGACGGTTCCTGGTGATCGTTCCCACCCTGGCCATCGCCGGATCGGTGGTCGGCAAGAAGATCGTGCCGGTGTCGGCGGGAACCTTCCCCACCCATAGCGGCCAGTTCATCGGCCTGCTGATCGCCATCATCCTGATCATCGGCGGACTGACCTTCTTTCCCGTTCTGGCCTTGGGTCCCATCGTCGAACACTTGATGTTTATCCAAGGCACTCTGTTTTAAGCCCTCGCCGGGCGCAGCCTTCCGGCTGCTTGGCCGCCGCCCACACTTCGGTGGGCTGTTCGTTAAAGCCCTCGCCGGGCGCAGCCTTCCGGCTGTTTAGGAAAATTTGAACGAGGCAATTGTTAGAGGTTCTCATGTCCATTCATCATCCCCAAGCCTTATCCCTGTTCAACGGTCCGATTTTCCGGACGGCGATCAAGGATTCCCTGACCAAAATGGACCCCAGGATTCTGATCCGCAATCCGGTTATGTTCACCACCGGCATCGCCGCCTTGTTGTGCTCCATCGTCTTCTTCCGCGATTATTCGCCGGTCATCGGTCAAATCGCGGGGTGGCTGTGGTTCACGGTGCTGTTCGCCAACTTCGCCGAGGCCATCGCCGAGGGACGCGGCAAGGCCCAAGCCGAGTCGCTGCGTAAAACCCGCACCGAAACCATCGCCAAGAAAGTGGACTCGATCGACCAAGCCCAGTGGCGGAACACCCCCGCCAGCCAATTGCGCAAAGGCGATCTGGTGGTGTGCGAAACCGGCGACACCGTCCCCGGCGACGGCGAAGTGGTGTCCGGCATCGCCACCGTCGACGAATCCGCCATTACCGGGGAATCCGCCCCGGTGATCCGCGAATCGGGCGGCGATCGCTCGGCGGTGACCGGCGGCACCCGCATCGTCTCGGATCGCGTGGTGGTCGAAATCACCGTCGATCCCGGCCATTCGTTCCTGGACCGCATGATCGCCCTGGTCGAAGGCGCCAAACGGCAAAAGACGCCCAACGAAATCGCCTTGACCATCCTGCTGGTGGGAATGACCATTTTGTTCCTGCTGGTGGTGATTACCCTGCCCGCTTTCGCCGCCTATTCGGGCACAGTCATTCCCACCGGATTTTTGATCGCGCTGCTGATCACCCTGATTCCCACCACCATCGGCGGCCTGCTGTCGGCCATCGGCATCGCCGGCATGGACCGTCTGGTGCGCTTCAACGTCATCGCCAAGTCGGGCCGCGCGGTGGAAGCCGCGGGCGATATCGACGTGCTGCTGCTGGACAAGACCGGCACCATCACCATCGGCGCCAGACAGGCGGCGGAGTTCATTCCTTTTTCCGGCACCAACGAAAGAGAATTGGCCGAAGCCGCTTTTCTGGCTTCGTTGTCCGATGAAACCCCCGAAGGAAAATCCATCGTCGCCTTGGCCAAATCCAACTTCGGTCTAACCGAATCCCTGCTGAAGGGAACGGCTCAATTCATCGAATTTTCCGCCCATACCAGAATGAGCGGCGTCGATTTGACCCAGGACGGCCAAACCGTCGCCATCCGCAAGGGCGCCAGCGACGCCATGATGAGCCTGGCCGACATGACGCAGCAAACCGCCCCCAGGGACATCACCCAGGCGGTCGAGAAAATCGCCCGCAGCGGCGGCACGCCCCTGCTGGTGTCCAGGAACAACCGGCTGCTGGGCGTCGTTCATCTTAAGGACATCGTGAAACCCGGCATCCGCGAGCGCTTCGCCACCTTGCGGACCATGGGCATCCGCACGGTGATGATCACCGGCGACAATCCGTTGACCGCCGCCGCCATCGCCGCCGAGGCCGGCGTCGACGATTTCCTGGCCGAGGCCACCCCCGAACGCAAGCTGGAACTGATCCGCGCCGAACAAAAGGGCGGACGTCTGGTCGCCATGTGCGGCGACGGGTCCAACGACGCTCCGGCCTTGGCTCAAGCCGACGTGGGCGTCGCCATGAACACCGGCACCCAGGCCGCGCGCGAAGCCGCCAACATGATCGATCTGGACAGCGACCCCACCAAATTGATCGAGGTGGTGATGATCGGCAAGCAATTGCTGATGAGCCGGGGAGCGCTGACCACCTTCTCGATCGCCAACGACGTGGCCAAGTATTTCGCCATCATTCCCGCTTTGTTCATCGCCGCCTATCCGGCCTTGACCAAGATCAACGTGATGAACCTGTCCAACCCCAACAGCGCCGTTCTGTCGGCCATCATCTTCAACGCGTTGATCATCATCGCCTTGATTCCCTTGGCCTTGAAGGGCGTCGCCTATCGTCCGGCCAGCGCCCAGGCGCTGTTAAGGCGGAACCTGTTCATTTACGGTTTGGGCGGTTTGGCGGTGCCGTTTGTCGGCATCAAATTGATCGACTTGCTGGTAACGGCTTTAGGTCTGGCTTAGTTTTTACGCCCTCGCCGGGCGGGCGCTTCCGCGCTCTTGGAGAAAACAGATGCTTAAACAATTGATCCCATCCACTCTTCTGACCATGCTGCTGACGGTATTGCTGGGCCTTGGCTATCCGTTACTGATGACGCAAATGTCGGAAAGCTTGTTTCCCAGGCAAGCCCACGGATCGCTGATCGTCAAGAACGGCGTCGTGATCGGTTCGACCCTGATCGGCCAAGCCTTCGCCAAACCGGAATATTTCCATCCCCGACCCTCGGCGACCACCGCGCCCGACCCGCAAGACGCCACGAAAACCGTTCCCGCGCCCTATAACGCCGCCAGTTCCGCCGCCAGCAACGCGGCGCTGTCTTCGAAGACGCAAGCCGACGCCGTCAAGGCCAACGCCGACGCGGCGCGCGAGGAAAACCCATTATCCGCCGATCTGCCCATTCCGCCCGAATTGCTGACCGCCTCGGCCAGCGGGTTGGACCCGCATCTTTCTCCCGAGGGCGCCAAGTTCCAGGCGGCGCGCGTCGCCCAGGCCAGAAAGGCGGACGTCAAGGACATCGCCGCGGCGATCGACGCCAACACCGAGGGAAAGCTTTTCGGACTGTTCGGTGCCCCGACCGTCAACGTGCTGGCGCTGAATCTAATCCTGGACGAACGCTGGCCGATGCGTTGAAGTGGGTCGGAACTCATAATCCGATGAGCCGACCTATGTTATGAACGACGACACCGAAGATCTTCGCCCCTCGCCCGACGCATTGCTGGCCGAGGCGCAACGCGAAACCCGAGGCCGCCTTAAGATCTTTCTTGGGGCGGCTCCGGGCGTCGGCAAGACCTATGCCATGCTGGAAGCCGCGCGCCAAAGCATGCGCGACGGTATCGACGTGGTCGCCGGCGTCATCGAAACCCACGGTCGCAGCGAAACCGAACGGCTGCTGCAAGGGGTGACGGTCCTTCCTCCGGTCCAGATCGACTATCGCGGCCGCGCCTTCAAGGAAATGGATTTGGACGCCTTGCTGGCGCGGCGTCCCAAATTGGCGCTGGTGGACGAGTTGGCCCACAGCAACGTGACCGGCTCGCGCCACCTGAAACGCTGGCAGGACGTGGACGAACTGCTGGCCTCGGGCATCGACGTGTTCACCACCTTGAACGTCCAGCATCTGGAAAGCCTGAACGACGTCATCGAGCAGATTACCGGCGTCAAGGTCCGCGAAACCCTGCCCGATCAGGTTCTGGCCAAGGCCGATGAGATCGAACTGATCGATCTGCCCCCGCACGAGTTGATCAAGCGCCTGCACGAAGGCAAGGTCTATGTGGCCGAACAGGCCGGATTGGCCGTCCACAACTTCTTCACTCCCGGCAATCTGACCGCTCTGCGCGAACTGGCGCTGCGTCGCGCCGCCGAACGGGTCGACGCGCAAATGGTCGATTACATGCGCGCGCACGCCATCGCCGGTCCGTGGCCCACCCGCGAGCGCATGGTGGTTTATCTGGGCATTGGCGACGATGCCGACCGTTTGGTCCGCGTCACCAACCGCGCGGCGGAATACCGCAACGCCAATTGGATCGCCGTCACCGTGGAAACCAGCGCCGCCGTCTCGCCCGCCGACAAGGACGAAATCGTTCAGGCCCTGCGTCTGGCCGGTCAACTGGGCGGTGAATCCGCCACCCTGCACGGCGAGGACGTGGTGCGGGAAGTTCTGGCCTTCGCCCGCGACCAGAACGCCACCCAAATCGTGGTGGGTCAAAGACCCGGCCGCCGCTGGCCGTTCCTTCGGTCGCTGGCGTCCAAATTCGTCGCCGCCGCCGGAGATTTCAATGTGGTGGTGGTCGGCGAAGGATCGGAGGAAAAGCGAACCGCCCGCACGCCCCGCCCGGCAGCGCAATCGTATCTGTCGGATTTCAAGGGCCATATCGCCGGTTTGGCGGCGGCAAGCGCGGCAACCGGCATTTCCTTCGTTCTGGACCGCTGGGTGCCCGGAGCCGCGCTGTCCATGGTTTATCTGGTCGCCATCATGCTGGTCGCCTCGAAAATCGGCACGCGCCCAGCCGTCGCCGCCTCGCTTATCAGTTTCCTGTCCTACGACTTTTTCTTTACCGATCCCCGCTGGTCCTTGGTCATCGCCAATGTGGGCCAAGTGATGGAAATGATCACCTTCCTGATTGCCGCCCTGATCGTATCGGGCATGGCCGGACGGCTGCGCACAGGCATGACCTTGTTGCGCGAGAACGCCAGACGAACCGGAACCCTTTACGACTTCGAACGCAAGGTTACCGCCGCGGTCAGCAAGGAAGACGTGCAATGGGCGGTGGTGCATCATGTGGCCGCCACCATCAAGGGAAAGTCATTGATCATGATCCCCGACCATGGCGGTTTGAAGGTCGCGGCGGGCTATCCGCCGGAAGATCAGGTCGACGACAAATCCCAGGCGGCGGCCGAATGGTCGTGGAAACACAACAAACCGGCGGGGCGCGGATCGCCGACCCTGCCCAGCGCCCTGTGGCTGTTCTTCCCGTTGAAGACCGCCCATCGCGCGGTGGGTGTGATCGGCGTGCAGATGGCCGAGGACGCCGACATCCCCAGCCATCAGCAACTGCAATTGCTGGAAGCCCTGTCCGATCAGGCCGCCATCGCCATCGAACGCGCCGAATTGGTGGCCGATATCGAAGCCGCCAAGGTGGTGACCGAACGGGAGCGGCTGCGCTCGGCCCTGTTGTCGTCCCTGTCCCACGATCTGCGCACCCCGCTGGTTTCGATCATGGGGTCGGCGTCCAGCCTGCTGAATTACGACGCCATTCTCGACGAAGGCAAACGCCGCGATCTGGCGCAAACCATTCAGGACGAGGCCGAACGGTTGAACCGCTTCGTCCAAAACCTGCTGGACATGACCCGTTTGGGCGCGGGCGCCCTTAAACCCCGTCTGGATTGGGCCGATTTGAACGATATCGTCGGCGCCGCCATCACCCGCGCCAAACGGTTGAGCCGCGGCCATGTCATCAAGGTCGATCTGGCGCCCGACATTCCGTTGATCCACGTGGATTCGGTTCTGCTCGAACAGGTCTTTTTCAACCTTCTGGACAATGCCTGCAAATATTCGCCTCCGGATACGGTCGTGAAAATCTGGGCCATGAACACGCCCGAACATCTGTCCATCGAAGTTACCGACCAAGGACCGGGCATCCCCGAAAAGGACCGCGAGAACGTCTTCGACATGTTCTATCGCATCGACCAGGGCGATCAGCAGATCGCCGGGACCGGGTTGGGGCTGGCCATCTGCCGGGGCATCGTCGAAGCCCATGGCGGCGCCATCAAGACCGAACCGGGACTGCACGGCGCCGGAACCTGCATCATCATTCACTTGCCCCATTCTTCCGAAAAAGCGCCAAGCGCCAATGGAGACGATCATGAGTAACCGTATTTTGGTTATCGACGACGAACCGCAAATTCGCAAATTCCTGCATATCTCGCTGGGCGCGAACGGCTACGACGTCATCGAAGCCGAAACGGCGACCCTGGGAATCGAATCCGCCTTGGCCAACCGCCCCGATCTGATCATCCTGGATTTGGGCCTGCCCGACATGGACGGCCAAGACGCCATCAGCGAATTGCGCCAAACCTCCGATACCCCGATCATCGTGCTGTCGGTGCGGTCCCAGGAATTCGACAAGGTCGAGGCTTTGGATCGCGGCGCCAACGATTTCATCATCAAGCCGTTCGGCATCGCCGAATTGATGGCCCGCATCCGGGTCATGCTGCGTTCCAAGTCTTCCAAGGACAACCCCAACCTGATCGAGATCGGGCCGGTGCGCATCGACCTGGAACGCCGGATCGTCACCCGCGACGGGCAAGAGGTCCGCCTGTCGAAAAAAGAATGGGACTTGCTGCGCTTCATGGCCGAACGTCCCGACCATGTGCTGACCCACAAGCTGCTGCTGAAGGAAGTGTGGGGACCGGCCCATGTGGACGATACCGCCTATCTGCGGGTCTACGTCAACCAATTGCGGCAGAAGCTGGAGGACCAGCCCGCGCAACCCACCCTGATCGTCACCGAACCAGGCGTGGGCTATCGCCTGAAGCGCGGCGAATAAGTTGGCCTCATTCCCGGCAATCGTGGGCGCCCCCTACGCAAGAAGAATGTCAGGGCAATATCATAAATTCTTTATGCAATAAACTTATCAAGGCGAACGCCACGCGATAACAAATATTTATCTATATTACTGAGCATCTCGTCAATACCACATGTATTCTTATAGACATAATCACAAATTTGTTTTGCATCCTTAACGCATGTTTCAATTGGAAGCGAAAGAATATTTACAGCCTCTTCCTTTGAAACACAGTCACGATTTACGATTCTGTTCACCATATTCTCATAGTCACAATCAACATATATAGAGATTATTTCTGAACGGAGCTTCATAAATGACAATGTGTCCGCAAGCCTCAGCCCATCAAAAACAGCATTGTCAAAATAACTCGCACATTCAATCAGATAATCACCAAATTTATTACATAAACCGTTATATACAATCCTATTCCCAGCTTCCTGAAGCACCGCCCTATCATAAAATATTTTGTCATTCTCATTACTATATATAAAATCTCCGGCCAACTTACCGACCAGTATTTTTTTATACCCGCATAACTCCAAATGATCGCAAACAGTAGTTTTACCTGACCCCGCCATTCCTAAAATGGCAATTCTTGACTTAAGATTAGTGCTTGAATTTTTCATGTTATCTATTCTGTCACGACGCATTCATCATTTCAGTAAGGATGCTAACTAAATTATGTGCCGCATCACCAGCCTTTAAGGTATAAAGGCGTTGCCTTCCATCATCAGAAGTCTCTAAATATAAAAAAATATCTCGGCCACATTTTTTAATATATGAGCACCTAATATCTGCCTTAAAATTAAAACTCATACCAGATTCTAAATTCGAAAACTTATATCCGAGCCTATTCTCAACAATTTCACGATTTCTACAACTATGTAACTTGACTTTTTCGACCTTAATGAATTCAACAAGCAAGTCATATAGACGATCATTTGCGACTAACCAATCGAAATATCCAGATATTATTACTACTTTATTTGCATTTCTAAACATTTTAACCATTTTATCAGAAACACTCTTCTCATCTCCCGGAGATGGTTTTGCTGATACAATATATTTATTAGAAAAAAACTCAACAACAGCAAATATAGCTGACAGCGCCGTAATAGACATAGAATAATAACCAAGAATGAGCGCCCTACACTGAATCATATCAGTTTTAGAAGTCATAAACATTAAAATTTTTAAAAAATCATCACTCAATACAATAGCAATTGCTGCAAAAGAAAAAAATAATATAAAAATGGCGGTAACCCACCTTATATACAAACAAATAGAAATAATTTTATCAGTTACCGCTTGCATCGCAACCACCATTTGCCCTTATCTTTTACAATAAACCTCTATTAGAGTATGTATATTATCAGATGAAATCGTTAAAATCAACCCTCGAACACACTGTATACCTTCAAAAACATCCAAAAAGTGAGCCTCAAAGTATGATAAACTATAATCCAAAAACGTGATGCTTTTTCGAATAATTGACAGATTCCGTTGACGATTAGAGTTTCTTTCCCAATACGCCTTGATCTGATCTATGCCCTTGATATTTCGACACTTTTGAGAAATTATATATGATGCGTCATTCGAGAAGACTTCATCGAGCAGCGCTGCGTCTTGCCTTTCCCAAGCATCAAAATATTTATCAATCAGACTCATTTTCTCTTTATCAGCAAAAAAGAAACATTTACGACACCCTCGCTGTATGAACTCGATCCATAATCACCAAGCTTAATTGTCTTGTCGAAGATATCGCAATCGTATGCCGCCCCAAGGTAAAGGGCCAGAACCTCAAGGTTACATCTATAATCAATTACAATTGCCCTGTCTTTAATCATGGCAACCGCCTTATTAAATATAACATCTTTTTTATTTGATCGCCCACTCATGTATTCGCAGAATAAATACGATATAACCGCAACGCTATCTCTTTGAGTTTTATACTGAAAAACATCGCCATTGACCACCAAATAAGGTGCGCTAATCTTTGTAACTATATCCTTTGCAATTATATATTGGCCTCTTGATTTTTCCACAAGCGTAATATTACTCGCCCCTATCGACCTCCATATTGCCAAAGATGCAGGTCCAGCTCCGCCGCCAAGATCATAGTACTTATCACCCTTTGAAATCAGTCCGCACGAAACGGCTTGTTCAATTGCCACAGATGCCTTTATATAATTTTTTACAAAGTATGCCTTATTAAATATAGACGCAAACTCGTCATAATAACAACGCCCTAAACAAACTCCACTTCGTCTAATTTTATTACGCACATTTGTAAGCGAGTGGACACGTGGACGCACGTCAATCCCTGCCCTAACCAAGCCATTCACAACGTTACGGATTTTAATATCAGAAGCTATTGATACCATTTTCGAATTCACCATGTTAACAAAACCAAACCATTTTAAGTTTAAACTGTTATCATAACAACAGCCTATTAACCATTAACTTTCAATGATTGCTTTCGGATGATTCCCATCAAAAGAATGTCATGATTGGTGCGTATGAAACTTAAGATTGGTACAAATACCAGAAAATATTTTGGCTTGATGTAAGCCCATCTTTCTCAGGTAGACAGCGTTCCACCTTTGTTTAAGGCATAATATCCGGATTCCGGCCCAACCGGAAGAGGCACCGCCATCCGGGTCATGCTGCGCTCTAAATCGCCTCGGGACAACCCCAACCAGATCGAAATGGGCACGGTGCGCATCGACCTGGAACGCCGGATCGTCACCCGCGACGGGCAAGAGGTCCGCCTGTCGAAAAAAGAATGGGACTTGCTGCGCTTCATGGCCGAACGTCCCGACCATGTGCTGACCC
>Ga0316224_1000336_pt1 | contig 69924 bp, 53 predicted proteins | sample TBH18013metaG_FD_206254 | JGI IMG/M metagenome (GOLD analysis project Ga0316224, IMG submission 206254) | Freshwater microbial communities from Trout Bog Lake, Wisconsin, USA - TBH18013 | ecosystem: Environmental > Aquatic > Freshwater > Lake > Hypolimnion/Profundal zone | place: USA: Wisconsin... | reverse complement strand
GTAAGTGATCGAATTTGTTACGCTGGCAGCACCATTCAAATTCCCGACTGCACCGCCGTTATCCGCCAGATGAACAAAACTTTGATGATAGGAAGCGTATTTTACGCCCGGGGTTACTTTCAAATCCGGTGTTACCTTAAATTCATATTCAACATAAGGTTGCACAGACACTGTCTGATAGGTTTCACTGAACTTTGGCACAGCCTGATCCACCAGGGTGGCTGGATTGTCAGGATATTGATAACGGAAACTGTTTGCCACATCTGTCCACAAGCCGGCACGCAGTGTACCGGTTGAGGTTTCGTGACTTACCCGCAGCAAGTTACCCTTGGTGGTATAGGAATTGAGTTTATCAATACCTGTAGCTGGTCCTGGCGTAGGGCTTACAGTAAGGCCATTAGCGCCATATTTGAAGTTGTTGTAATTTTGCTTATTCCAGTAACGATAAACATAGACTTTATCATCCAGCTGCCAGCCATTGCCCAGATTTGATGATAATGCGATATAGTTGAAGTCGGTATCGATATTATAAAATTCATAGCCGAAATAATTCGCTGTGCCTGGCGTATCGCTCAGCAGATAATTATAATTGCCTGCATTGACATTCGCGCGTGAAACGCCCTTGACTGCCGGCGTATTGGATTTCAAATTCAGATATGAGGCAAAGGCGGTAACGACGGTGTCAGGTGAACAGGTATATTGATATTTGACCGAAACTGCATCGCGATTCTGATCATTGAAAGTTTGATAACCATCCGACTTCATCTGATGCGCGTTGATCAACAGATTCTGATTGCCATCAGCACCGAATTGACCTGTTTCATGTTCAATACCGATCAAAGAGGTATTCCAGGTACCATAGGAAGTCGTCAGCGTGGTGCGTTGTTTTGCCTCCAGAGTACGTGACAGGATGTCGACATTGCCGCCGAAAGTAGCCTGACCGATGGTTGCTGCCGAACCCGGGCTACGATCTATCACCGCACCACCGACAAACTGACTGGGAAAAAATGCCCAGGGGTGGTGACTGACACCATTGGTGTCGTTAAATGGAATGCCGTCAAAGCTAATCACCGCATTGCTATCCGAATAGCCGCGCATGGTGATTGATGCATCTCCTAGCCCCACGCCATTAGGGGATGTGGCAAACATCCCGGGTGCCATGGCGATAGCCTGATCGAAAGTGGCAATCGGCGAGGTAAATTCGCGAACAAATTCATTACTGATGGTAGATTGCGCCGAACGGGCCGATAAAGAACCTTGTGATATAGCGACAGTTGCGGCTTTGCCTGATACACCCGTTGAAGAATCGGATGCACCGACTGAGCCCAGATCAGTTACATCAGCGGCATAAGCGCTGCTCACCGCGCATGCCAATATCGAAAGTGCAAAATAAGCCGGTAGTTTTCGGCTCAACAGCGGTAATGCAGATTTATTGTTCACTTTTAATTCCCTTAATGCGTATCGTAACGATGGTTAAACTTACTGAAATCTAGCAGCTACTGCCAGATAATTCGCTCAGCGCAATTTACGCAAGAAGACTTAAATTAATGTTAAACAATCGTGAAGCTTTTATTACAAAAGGGGTGGAGCACGCAGTAACTTGGGGCGTCAATGTTGTGATACCTTCACCCGCCTGAAGAAAAGCTGTCGCAAGCCGGACATTTACTTCTGGCCGTATTTGATGGATCGCCTCTTGCTAATCAACGCCATCGAACCGCTCTCAACGCTCATTCGAAACGCGGCGGCGTTGAGTGTCCTGCCATGAGTTATTGAGAAATTAGGCATCTGGATGGTAAATGGCATCTTGATGCCATTCATGACGGGTAGTATTGCGGATACGCATATCTTGCAATGGAGTGAGGTTGAATGATTGAAATAAAAAAGCGACCCGAAGGCCGCTTTTTTATTCAAACAGGGTTAATCTCTTTCGCCGCTTAAAGCCATCAACAGGCTCAACAGGTTGACAAAGATATTGTAAATATCCAGATACAGTGACATCGTTGCCATCACGTAGTTGGTTTCGCCGCAGTGAATGATCTGGCTGATGTCAAAAAGGATGTAGGCCGAGAATATCAGTATGGCAATCGCGGAAATGGTCAGTGATAAAGCCGGAATGGCAAAGAAAATGTTTGCAAGTGACGCGACGACCAGCAGAATCAGACCGATGAACAGAAATTTGCTCATGAAACTGAAATCCCGCTTGCTTACCGTAGCCAGCGTTGCCAGGCTGAAGAAAATCAACCCCGTGCCGCCGGCTGCCATGCCGATCAACTGTGCGCCATTCTTGAAATGCAAGGCAACTTGCAGTATAGGACCTAAAAAGATGCCGGCAACCAGCGTGAAGCTTAACAGGGCTGCAATCCCCCAAATACTGTTGCGCAGGACCGTGACGGCATACAACAGACCCATCATGGAGCCGAACATCAGCAACGTACCCATCAGCGGATGTTGTGCCATGAAGGTGAAATTAACCGACAGACCGATAAATGCGCCGATCACGGTGGGGATCATGGTCATGGCCAGCATCATGTAGGTGTTGCGTAGAACCTTGTTTTGCTCGGTGGCAATCCTGCCGGTTGTGGTCGCAAATTGGTTGGGATATTGCATATAAGTACTCCTTAAAAGTTATACGGCGTGGCTGCAACAGGCATAAGACTAACGAATTATTAATAAAGTTGCAATCGCACGTGATTTTTTTGGCCTCAGCTTATGCCGATGGTGGAAAACGGGAGTGATCGTTGTGAGTGGGTGGTTTATGAGAGGCTCAAGGCGATATTTCTTGAGCCTGCTCAGCTTATTTATAACTGCGAGGGAAATAACGGTGTAATGCAAGAAGCTAGCAAGCGCCGTTTGGCCAATTCAGGCAAGCGGCGCAACAAGTACGACAGCCCCGGACTGGTCAGAACAGCACGTACATATTCATCATGGTGGTTTTGCTGCCTAACACCTGTTTATTGGTGCCATTTGTAGTGTTTTTTGGATCATTAGCTTGACTCCAGAAACTGCCGGAATTGCTGACATAAGACAGTCTCGCCAGCATGTTTTGCTGCAACTTGTAGGTGGCAGTCAGATAAAACGCATTGTCGGTCGCATTAACACCATTAGCGACACTCGCATTTGCATAACCTTGGTCTACACCGCTTTTACCCTGACGAATCGCCACACCGAGCGTGGCAAGATTAGGCAATATACCCAGTTCCGCAGCGATATTGAAAGAGCTGCGCGTCATCGTACCGCCGTTGTAAGTATTTATCGCATCGCCGGCTGCTGCTGCGGGGGCTCTAGCATAACTTGCATAGATACCCAGCGGCATGTCGCCTATCTGCCCCTGCAACTGACCGTCGATCGCACTGGCGCGGGTTTGCTGCATCATTGACACAGATCCTTGAGTATAAATACCCTCATTGTTAAAAGTAGCAGATCCAGGAGAAATTGCAGATGAACCGCTCCAGTTTTGAATACCGACACCAGCGTCCCAATCTCCCAGATCAAACAGGCCGACCAGACGCAGATAGGTTGAGCCCAGCGCAGCAGGCTGAGCATTGACTATATCCGATTGCGAATATTTGGTCAGGTTGAAAAAGCCCATATCGCTGGTCGCAACAATGCCGATACCTGTCGCACCTGTCGCCGTACCGATGTATTGCTGGGCGGAGATCGCATTGATAAACGTGCCATTAGGACCTACGGTATTGCTCATCGAATGGATGGCATTCGCGCCGGTATTGAGCGTTTCCATCGAATAGGAGGCGCCCTGACCGTTGGTTGTGAAAGGTACAAAACCCACGCGCGCATTGCCTACCGGAAACAGAATCGGCATCTTGGCAGAATCCAGTGCTGCCGTTGGTGCCAGGGTAATTTCGCTCAGAAAACCGGCAAACTCGCTCACCCGTCCGCCAATGAACAACGAGGCTTCAGAGTCGCCGCCGCTTTCCTGTGTGCCCGGCAGCGCCCAGTAGCCGTTACCGAGATTCTTGGTCACGCCGCTCGTGTCAGGCGTTGAATTATTTTTGACATAGCCTAGACTAGTCAAAATCGCCATATTCAAGTTGGAGGGAATTGACAGCGTCTTTTCCTTGTTATCTTCTTCTTCAACAACGGCTTGTGCACCCATCATGGTAAAACCAGCTGATTTGAAGGCGCGGCCAAAACGATTGAGCAGTGGAAAATGCTGGAAGTGACAGGCCGAACAGGCCATGCCGGTTTGACGTGCGAAGACCGGCAAGGCAGAAGCTTCCGGTGCAAATGCGGCGGCAATCATCACGGTTGTGACAGACAGAACTATTTTTTTCATGATTATTGTCTTTATATGAATTGATGTGACTGCAACTCCCTGCCTTCACCAAGGCCTGACTTTACGCCAATCTATATTTCAATGCAATGGTTTATAAGGCGTTTTCACTCAGAAACCTGCCGGTCTGTTTGTTAAAACGCCCTTGCATATTCGCTTGCCGAAGCTGCGGGAAGTCCGGTTTTTTTACATGCGCTGCGAGGAATTTATTTTCTGAAACATATTTCACCTCGCTGTCTAATTCAGATGAGACATGCAAAAATTAACACCAGTCAGAAACTCATTCATTTAGCTGTTGCTGCGCTTTTCCAGTTCTTCCCAGCGCGTCATAAGGGTAGCGACTTCTGATTCTATCGCTTCATTGCGCGCTTGCAACTGCTTGGCACGTTTGGCATCATTGCGGAAGATCGTGCCGTCAGCCAGATGAGCGGCGATGTCGATCTGCTCCTTCTCCAGAATCTCGATGCGTTTGGGTAAATCTTCCAGTTCGCGCGCTTCCTTATAGTTCAGTTTAGAGGGCGCTTTGGGTTTTTCGGCGACTGCAACGCGGGGTGGCGTGGCGGCAGGTTTGGCCTGGGCTGCAGCAGCCTGATACTTTTGCACCCGTATCCAATCCTCGTAACCGCCGACGTATTCCTGCAGTTTTCCGTCACCTTCGAAGGCGATTACCTGAGTGACGACGTTATCAAGGAAAGCTCTGTCATGGCTGACCAGGAACAGCGTGCCGTCGTAGTTGGCCAGCAACTCTTCGAGCAATTCCAGTGTCTCAATATCCAGATCATTGGTAGGTTCATCCAGTACCAGCACATTAGCAGGTTGTGTGAACAGGCGCGCTAACAGCAAGCGGTTGCGCTCACCACCTGAGCAACTCTTCACCGGCGATCTGGCGCGCTCGGGCGGGAACAAAAAGTCGCCCAGATAGCTGATGACATGCTTTTGCTGTCCGCCAATCTCGACAAAGTCCGAGCCCTGGCTGATGGTATCGACCAGCGTCATGTTTTCATCGAGCTGTTCGCGCAACTGGTCGAAGTAAGCGACCGACATTTTGGTGCCTAACTTAACTTCACCCGAATCAGCTTCAATTTCACCCAGAATAATTTTGAGCAAGGTGCTTTTGCCGGCACCGTTAGGCCCCAACAGGCCGATCTTGTCGCCGCGCTGAATGCGGCAGGAAAAATCATTGATCAGCGTTCGTCCGCCGTAGGCCTTGCTGACATTGGAGAGTTCAGCGACCAACTTGCCTGAGCGCTCACCGGTATCCACCGTCATCTCCACTTTGCCTTGTTTTTCGCGACGGGCTGAGCGATCCCGGCGCAATTGCTCAAGACGCAGCACACGCCCTTCATTGCGGGTACGGCGGGCTTTCACGCCCTGACGTATCCAGACTTCTTCCTGCGCGAGCACCTTGTCGAACTTGGCATTAACGACGGCTTCATCGGCCAGCATGCGTTCCTTGAGCGCCAGATAGGCGGTGAAATTACCGGGAAAGCCGGCCAGTTTGCCGCGATCCAGTTCCACGATGCGCGTGGCAACGTTGTCCAGAAAACGCCTGTCATGGGTGACAAACAACACACTGCCGACAAAGTTATTCAGCAGGCCTTCCAGCCAGTCGATGGAGGTGAAATCCAGATGGTTGGTAGGCTCGTCCAAAATCAGCACATCAGGTTCAGCCACCAGTGCTTGTGCCAGCGCTACGCGCTTACGCTGTCCACCGGATAAATTGCCGACCAGTCGGTCCGGGTCAAGATCGAGTTTAGCGATGGCCGTCTCAATTCTGGCCTGTACCGACCAGCCGTCTTCCGCTTCGAGCTGGGTCTGCAAGTGCTGCATCTCTTCTAACAGTGTGTCGAAATCGGCATCCGGTTCGCCTAGTTGATGCGAGACATGATGATAGTCGTGCAGCAGTTTTTGTAATTTACCCAACCCTTTGGCAACCGCATCGAATACGCTGTCTTCCGGATCAAGTACAGGTTCCTGACTGACGTAACAAATTCGTGCGGATGGCTGACGCCATACCAGTCCGTCATCGAGCGTGCCTTGTCCTGCCAGCACACGCATCATGCTGGATTTTCCGCCACCGTTGCGTCCGATGAGTCCTACGCGTTCGCCCTCATCGAGTTGAAAATCGGCATGGTCGAGCAGAGCGACGTGACCAAAGGCGAGACTGGCTTTATCTAGTGTGATGTATGGCATTATTTTGTAGGTGCGAGGAGAGTGGATTGATTAGGCAGGGACGATTGATACAAAAAAGAGAAGCCGATGACCCAGAGCGCCATGACCCAGTAGCCGAACGCATCAGTAAAGCCATCAAGTATCAGTCGTAAGTTATGGTTGGTAATCATGAATTCCGTGAACTGGTAAAAACAGAAAAAGGATGCCAGCAGATTCGCTGCCAGTACCAGTCGCTGACCGAAGCCATAGCCTTTGCCTTCAGGATTGCCTGTCGGCGGCAGGGAACGGCGAAAATGCAGCACCAGAAAAATGATGCCGAATAACAGCAATGCGCCGACCAGGCGTCCCGGTGTGTCGCCTTCATGGGTGTTAACGCCCAGCACTTCGAGCACCATGCGACCGAAAAAGGCAATCCAGCCCATTTGCAGTGTCATCGGCAGCAGGAACCAGGCCGCAAAAATATTGACGCGAGAGAACATTAAGGTTTTCCTTTTAATTGCTTTAAATCTTCAATGATTTCTCTGGAGTGGCGCGAGGTGTCCACACTCAGGTATTTATGTTCGATGTTGCCTTGTGGATCAATCATAAAGGTATAACGACGGGCGAGTTTCACGATGCCCAGATTCAGCAAAGCGCCATAACTGGCAGCCACTTCACCTTTTTTGTCAGCCAGCAAAGGGAAGGGCAGATGATATTTTTTGGCGAAGACCGCATGACTGTTGCTATCATCCACACTGATGCCGACGACTTGTGCGCCCAGCTCAGTCAGTTGATGCAGATCATCGCGAAAGGCACAGGCCTCCTGTGTGCAGCCGGGCGTATCATCTTTGGGATAAAAGTACAGTATCAGATATTTGCCGCGATATTCCTGCAAATTGTGTTGCCGGCCTTGTTGATCGGCTAAATTGAAATCGGGCGCGGGCTTGCCTGCAACCGGCAATTCGCCTGCACGTGAGACTTTGGATACCAACAGTGCTGCGAAAGCAATCAATACAGCGATTATCGCTAACCATTTCATTTTCGGCTCCCTTTTTCATATGACAGGGGCGCATGATACCAGTGTGAGGGTTTTGATTACAGTGGATTTCAGGTAGAATGCGTCCCCAGCTTAGCTGTTGCATGCTGTCCTCGTCGTAAAATGGATATTACCGCCCCCTCCTAAGGGGCAATTACAGGTTCGATTCCTGTCGAGGACACCAAATTCCTGTTTTACCTCGTCCAACCCCACCCAACAAACCCTTATAAACACTGGCTTTAAGCGTATATCATGCTCAAGCCCGTGCAATCCCGTCTATTGCAACGACTCTCGATTTGCGGGTAAATGTGTGGGTAAAAGATTAATCAGCAATATTTTTACCAACAAACAGGGGCAAAACCATGAAATTAAATGATATGGCGGTGAAGAAGGCCAAGCCTGAAGCCAAGCCGCGCGAGCTTTCAGATGGTGGCGGCCTGTATGTGCTGATACACCGGAACGGCGGCAAATATTGGCAGCTTACTTATCGTTTTGTTGGTAAACAACGGACACTTGCGCTTGGAGTATATCCAGACGTGAGTTTAGTTGAGGCACGGGTACTGTGCGACGCGGCAAGAAAGCTTATAACCAAAGACATAGACCCCAGCGAAGCAGCCGCAAAAGCGCGAGGACAAGATAGCGGCAACAAATACCTTTGAGGCAGTGGCGCGTGAGTGGGTTGAGAATCGCTCAAACGACTGGACGGCAGGGCACAAGGCGCTAACACTTCGCACGCTGGTACAAGACGCATTCCCATCATTAGGCAGTCGTCCTATCGCTGAAATATCCTCTTCCGAATTGCTGGCGGCGGTGCGCACTATCGAAAAACGCGGGGCGCTGGAAATCGCCAGTCGTGTATTGCAACGATGCAGTGCTGTTTTTCGTTATGCCATTGCAACAGATCGGTGTAAAAAAAATCCGGCATTCAAAATGAGCGAGGCATTAAAAAGCCCGGTCCGTACCCATTACAACACAATCGAAAAGGGCGGTTTCCCTCAACTGCTACGCGATATTGACACCTATCAGGGCACACTGACCACTACCTATGCATTGCAGCTCATGGCGCTGACCTTTACCCGCACGGGCGAACTGATAGAGGCTGAGTGGAAAGAAATAGACCTTGATCGGGCAGAGTGGTTAATCCCTGCTGAACGTATGAAGATGCGCCGCCCGCCGCACGCGACTTATTAACTTTCATCCAATATTTTACTTTGTGATAACTGACGTTCAGATCTTCCGCGACCGATTTCACCGATCGCGGGCCACGAGAATATACCTTGAATAATACCTGCTCGATAAATGCTTCTGAATAAACCATTGTCGCCCCCGTACCTCAAAGTTAAATTTTTGAGGCGACAACTAGTCTGACAGCGGGGGGAAGTTTGAGAAAATAGTTTATGACTATGATCGGGATCAAAAAGTTAAAGCTTGGACTCTACAACAAGCTAATGGAAAATGCGAGTGCTGCAGTGCGATAGTGCCTGATTTATTTATAATGGGAAAAAGTAAACAACCCTATCTTGAGGTACATCATGTAGTTCCTCTGGCCAAAGATGGTTCTGATACGCCTGAAAACACAGTCGCTATCTGTCCAGCGTGTCACCGTGAATTACACTTTGGGGAAAATAAAGATATGCTTTTTGAAAGCTTCTACCAAAACATACACCGTTTGGAAAGAGAGTAATTTTAGGGTAATTTGAAGTCTACTTCGACTTAAATTATTTCATGCTCACGTGCATCAATTTCCAGCGGAGCAAGTAGCCGACAGTCAGAATTTGTTCAAGATAAACTGACAGAAATTTGGTAATAGAACCTGTTTGCTCGTATTGATATACGTGCCGGAATTCGTGATAGAGCAGACGAGTCGTTGCCTGACCTCGGCGGATATAAATGCCGTAACCCATGCTCAGTCCAGTCATATTTGGCGATAGCAGTCCGCTCATTTGAGCCGCTTACCTCAACTTTGTATCATCAGGCACCCGAATTGAATCGACTTCCAGCAATTGTATCTGTTTCGGATGGATGACACCCACGCTGCGCGCAATTGCGATTTGCGCATCATTCAATGGCAGTCCCATGCGAGTAATGAGATCTGACTGAGCCTCTATTCAGGAAATTTCTATGGGTATTAATGATGCGATGTAATTAGTCGCTTATAGGTTAGTGTAAACGTTAAATTACAGACTTTGGCGGTTACGTAAAGCAAAATAAATAGATACAACCGAGTAGATGATACAATTCACCATGTTTCAGTTACCAGTACAAATCTCCGCCTTTAAAGTCGGTGCGGACGGTATAATCGGGAATAAAATAAAAATTGAGTTGTTCTGGGGTGAAATCAGCAGCGAGATGAAAAAATAGGCATTTTTTACTAATCGGTTTCTTGATAACTCAAATTATATCAAATACTTGCTTTGCTATTCACCCTATTTATGCGATATTCAGGATATATAACAAGAAAATGACAATTAGTGAGAAGTTAATCTGGTATTATTAAACAGTAGTTTTTTGAAGGTAAATAACTAGGCGGCTACAGTGTTCTGCCTGAACTCAAGAGGGATCTTAATGAATAGTAATACTGCTACAACTCGGACGATACTTGCACATACGCTTAACTCAACAAACAATCCTTTGATTGGTTTTATAAGGCCAATCTTTGAAATTGTAGGCGCTAAGCTGGTCAAGCTAGATGAAGGTAATTTTTGTCCTACGATGAAGGTATTTATTACGAGTCACTACGATGATTTTGAAATAAAATTTCCTGACCAGAAACTCTTTGAGATTACAGTAAAAGAAAATGTACGATATAGTGAAAACTTGGCTCCTGAATTGGGATGTAAATATGTTGCATTTGTGAACGATGCAAAATCGTTAAAGCCCAAAGATTATTTTGAGGTATTCACTGCAACTTTACCTGATCGAAACAAACGAATCGTTAGTCTGGATCGACGGCCAGGCGTCCCTTATGTTTTTATTAGCGATAGGGCCTTTATTTACGGTCCGTTTAAGTGGGTTATTCAACCGGGTATTGGATATGAAAATGCCATCAGTCTAGAATTTATTGATACGCAGCTGCCGGGTGTTAAATTGGCAGACTCACAGGTTTACAAAATAAAACATGACATAGTCAGTAATATTTCCGTTATGAACGATACAGATGGAAGCCGATATTTGATGCAGGAGCTGCCCACTCTTTCCGGTTCTGAGTTTTATGATTATGCTTCTGATGACGAAATCGTCAGGTTTTGCGCAAAACTTGCCAAAGAGAACAATATTAAGATTGAACGAAAACCCATTGACAGCCTTGTCATGTACTTAAAACAAAAACCTATAGCGGATGCCCCTTTTATTAAAAATCGGCTATCTCTTCTTGCCGAGATTACAAAGGTCTCCAATGAAGTTCAAGATGAAGTAGCTGAAAATATTTCTGTTTTTCTTGGCGGTGAATATGGGAAGACAATTGTTGCTGATTACATCGATAAAAATACATCGAGATATTTGGATAAGCTAAAAGAAGAACGCGAAGTTGAGTTAAATTCTATGCTTAAAGATAAGCGAAAGGAAATTGAAGAGGCTAGTGCCAGAATTAAAGAATTGAATGATAATAAAGTTGAATTGAGTGTTGAAGTCGAGACACTTTTAGAAAAATCGAAGAAGGAAGTAAATCTTGATTCCGCTTATGCAGAAGCGGACGCTAGGTTGCAAAATAAACAGCACAAACTTGATGAATTAAAAAAAGCCGTTGATGAAAAGTCATACTTGGTTGATGGTCTTGTAGACATTGAAAAAATTGAACAGAAGATTAAAGAAGCTAAAATTCGTGAGTATGCAGAATGGACAGCTCAGAAAACGCTAGGGGATAGAACGGCATATCTACAAAACGAATTTATTAAGGCGGATGATGCTTTGCGCGAGAGGCTTACCAAACTAAAACCCTTTGTTGATGCTATCAATGGCTCTTTTGTCCCAAATGACGTGGTTCACAGTGATCTTTTTATCAAGCCGCGCGATGCAAAAACAACAGAGGCTACCGTTGTTCGGCAAAGGGCAGTTATTGCTGAAGTTCAGTCTGCCCTTGCTAGTCGAGGACGGGATTTGAAAGATTGGCAAGTCGCTAATCTTCTGATTAGCACACAACAGTCATTTATTACTTTTATGGCGGGCTTGCCGGGGGTGGGCAAGACATCATTGGCTCGTTTGATACCAGAAGTTCAAAATATCAAGTCACGTATGCTCGAAATATCTGTTGCTCGAGGCTGGACATCGCAAAAAGACCTGATTGGCTTCTTCAATCCATTATCCAGTCGCTTTCAGCCATCTAGTACGGGTATGCACAGTTTTCTTCTTTCGCTAAATAAAGAAAAAACCCAGACTGGAGTCATGTCCTATATTCTTTTGGATGAGGCGAATCTTAGTCCTATAGAACATTATTGGTCGTCATTTATGGGAATGACGGATGGCGAGGGAGAGTGCGTTTTATTGCTAGGCCAAGATCGTGTAGAAATTCCAAAGAGCTTCCGTTTCATCGCCACAATTAATTACGACGGCACGACAGAAACTCTAAGTCCTCGTCTGGTTAACCGCGCACCAATTCTTGTACTTGAACCACAAAGCCTTGGTAGACAGCCTGCTGAAATGGGAAAGGGCGTATTAGAGTCGTTGCCGCCTATTTCTTCAGAGCGTATGAATGAACTTTTTGGTAACAGTAAGCACTTACCTGAGTTTGAAGCCTCGGAACAATTAGTCTTCGATAAAATCAAAAAGGTATTGCATGATCCAAAACTTGAACATGGTAGGGCAATTAATATAAGTCAACGGAAGGAAATTTTTCTCCGGCAGTATTGCAACAAGGCGCGGGGAATTATGAATTCCGAGAGTGCTTTTCTTGCACTTGATGTGGCAGTTTTGCAGCATATACTTCCGTTGGTAAGTGGCAGCGGCAAGCCTTTCTTGGAGCGCCTTAAATATCTCGAAAAAGAACTCGATACCGAGGGGCTACCCTTGTCATTAAATTACTTGGAGCGCATGATTGCATATGGCGAGACTGGTTTACATACTTACGATTTTTTCTGTTGGTAGTAGAGGATATAACCATGCGCAGGTCAATTCTGCTAACAATTAATGGCCAGTCATTTAAGATTGAAGATGAACAACAGCCAATTCCAATCAAGGAAGACGATAAGCTGCAGATTTCCGTAATTGATGCGTCCGAGAACGATCAGCCGGAAATATTTATTGAAGATCACAGCACGCCTGTTGTCAGGGTTAAAGAAGATGGTAGCGTTCTTTATGAGACTGCTCAATCTCCCTTTTTTAGAGAGAGCTTTGGTTATGCTGAAATTCGTATTCAGTTCGCAGAAGACTTTTTGAACATCCCCTTTGATGTTATGGCAAGGAAGACCAGCGTTGATCAAGCGCAGAAAATGATTTGTTATCTGGCCTCGCACAGCGAAAGTTTGATCAAGTCATGTTTGGCACGATCATCTATTGCCGTTGGCGTTATGCGTAGTGAGGATTCCGATCCTGAAACTTTATTAGACTGCGCTGAGAATTTTATTGAGATGCTTCAAGTGTCAAAACTTGAATTGTTAAACAATCTGCGCGAACGGCTTACCCCAGTTAAATTGCCACTTTGGCAGACCAATAAGATTAATTGTGAGGTAGACCCATATGAGATTCTCAATAACTTGGATGCACTCACGCCTAGTTCAACTATAGGTGATGTTTTTATTAACGGAAGGCATTTTAGTTTGGGCGGGATTGATGTGTCCAGTCTTCAGCCAACATCGGATGTCCAGGAAAATCACATATTGTTGGGCGGACTTTATGCCATGCGACGTAGAGTCGGGATACTGTCTGATTCGCTAAGTAAATTTGAAGAAAATAAACTTACGGCGAGCCGTTCGGACGGGTATGAAACTTTTTCAGTCTTAATGCTCAGCTTAACTTCGGGCGGAATGTTGCGCAGATGTAGTGACGTTTTAGATTCAACGGTAGAGTTTATCAAACTATTTGAGCAACGGCTTAAAGTTACTTTTAAGGGCGAAATCCATCCTGTGATGACACCCTACGCCCGTAGTTCACGTGTTTACAGGGCTCTTTTTACAAAATTAAGTTATTGGTATGAACTCGGTCAGCCATCCCTGAATGGCATTAATTTTCTCATGAAGTTAAAGTCGTTAGCAATCATCTATGAGTTATTTTCGTTGTTTCATCTGCTGGAATACTTAATAGAAAAAGGATGGGAAATCGTAAAGGTTTTGCCACATGCCACGCTCGGCGAGTATGTGCCATCGGTCATAAGTTTTACACTTGGTGAAGCACAACTGACAGTTACCTATGAACCTACCGTTGGTCTGTGGAATACCAGTACGGAACACCTATCACTTATTGATATTCAACATAATTCCAGTTCATATCACCCGTACTGGACACCTGATTTTGTTTTTAGAATGGAAATTAATAGCACTGTGCGCTACTTAATACTTGATGCTAAGTACAGTACTGCGGGAAGTGTTAAGACATACCATATTCCAGAATTATTCAGGAAATACTACCTTGGAATGGCGGTATATGATGCAAATATTGGGATAGCGACTCACAACAATATAGTTGGTGTATTTGCTATTTATTCATTGGGTTCCGGCGAAAAAGGGTATATTCCCCAAAGTAGTCAGCGATGTATTGAGCGCGATTGTAATGGTGAAATCTATGGTCTTAATAGTAGACTTCACGGCCTTAATGGCAGCCTTCCTCGCATTCCTATGGTCGGTGGAATTGGTCTAATGGTTGATAATACTAGAACTTTCACCGAGTCAATGGATACAGCTATAAAAGTTTTACGTAAAACCATTTCTAATGGCGAATCTATTCTCACATAAGTTTAAAATTGCTGTCAATTAGATGTTACATTACCAGAGTAACCAAATACCGATTTTTTTATCGAATACGCCAAAAACGAACAGGATAACTCTAGTAATGCTGAGCGTTACGGATTGGCAAAATTTGTTGATGTATTGGTTGAAGTATGAGTTGAGAGTTGAGAGGTGAAGCATGGCAACAACTTTTGACAGTATCGCGGGTGAGTTGAATGAGGCTATTAAACACGCAAAGGGCTTGGATATTGCTGTTAAAATTTATCAATTACCACGGTTGTGAAAACCCTTCTTTTCAAGGCAGGGATGGACCGGCAAGTTTCTTCATGCCCTCGATGGGCATGAAGAAACAGGATTGTGGTGTGGAAGCCCCTTCCTTTCCGCGTAGCGGCAGCGGTTCATAGCTGAGGTGGGGGAGGATGTTTATTTTGATTTTGTGGTTGCCGGAAACAGAGTTACCGTTCTGGAAACTCGTTTTAGCAAGCATAAAGTTGATTTTCTTTAACAGGAAAGTGAGTTTTAGAAGCAAGGCAGCCATTCTGTGTAGCAGGTCAGCATCTCTGTGTAGCAGGTCAGTATGACTCTGTAGCAGCCGAGTCATTCTCACAAGCAAGAAAATGACTCTTCTGCGCAATCTGTTGAGGCAGGGCGATATATCAGTCATGGATGCTGTCGATTCGGCTTGAAAAATGGCATTCAATTTTCAATTTGAAGAACGGCTGCCGGAAGGCCGGAAATATCCGCTTACACATAATCCAGGAATCCCGCTATCCTGCGTGTAAAATGAGTGCAGAGGACTGCTTTCGCATTTCCATAATCTAAAAAAATGGCAAAGACAAGAACGATTTATTCCTGCACCGAGTGCGGTGGACAAACGGCGAAATGGCAGGGACAATGCCCGCATTGTATGGAATGGAACACGCTGGTCGAATCTGTTGCTGAAGCCACTGTCAAAGGGGTAAACCGCTTTGCTGCACTGGCAGCCTCGGGGCGCGTGCAGTTGTTGTCCGATGTGGCTGCCGAAGAAATGCCGCGCATCCCGACGGGCATCGAGGAGTTTGATCGCGTGCTGGGCGGCGGTCTGGTTTCGGGCGCTGTGGTGCTGATCGGCGGCGATCCGGGTATCGGAAAATCCACGCTGTTGCTACAAGTGCTGGCTAATTTATCCACCAGCCAGAATACCCTGTATGTCAGCGGTGAAGAGTCCGCACAGCAAATTGCGCTGCGTGCCAAACGGCTGTCGCTGGATGCGCGTAGTTTGCGGCTGTTGCCGGAAATTCAGCTGGAAAGGATACAGGCCACCATCGCTCACGATAAACCTTCGGTGGTGGTCATTGACTCGATCCAGACAGTATATTCTGAACAACTCACTTCAGCGCCGGGTTCGGTAGCTCAGGTGCGTGAATGCGCAGCCCAGCTTACCCGCATTGCCAAAAGTCAGAATATTACTATCATTCTGGTCGGTCACGTCACCAAGGAGGGGGCGCTGGCCGGTCCGCGCGTGCTGGAACATATCGTTGATACCGTGCTGTATTTTGAGGGCGACACCCATTCCAGTTTTCGGCTGATCCGTGCGTTCAAGAACCGTTTCGGCGCGGTGAACGAATTGGGCGTGTTTGCCATGACCGAAAAGGGACTGCGCGAAGTCGCCAATCCGTCTGCCATGTTCCTCTCTCAGCATGGTCAGCAAGTGGCCGGTTCCTGTGTAATGGTAACGCAGGAAGGGACGCGCCCGCTGCTGGTGGAAATTCAGGCGCTGCTCGATGAGGCGCACAGTCCGAATGTGAAACGTTTGTCGCTGGGACTGGAACAGAATCGTCTGGCGATGCTGCTTGCCGTGCTGCACCGCCACGCTGGCATTGCCTGTTTCGATCAGGACGTGTTTATCAATGCTGTAGGCGGGGTGAAAATCACCGAGCCGGGAGCGGATCTTGCCGTGATTCTGGCGATGGTATCCTCCTTGCGCAATCAGCCGCTTCCTGAGAAACTTGTGGTGTTTGGCGAAGTGGGACTGGCAGGAGAAGTGCGTCCGGTGCAGCGGGGGCAGGAGCGCTTGCGTGAAGCAGCCAAACTGGGCTTTACTTCGGCGATAATCCCGAAAGCCAATGCGCCCAAACACCCGATTCCGGGCATGGAAATTATTGCAGTGGAGCGGGTAGAGCAGGCTGTCGACAGGATGCGCTGATTTCATCTGCACAGGCTAGTTTAATGTGGTTAAAGAACGGTAATAAAAACTTGAGGGACTTGCGATGTTGATGCTAATCATACTGGCTGCACTGATCATATTTACTTTGCTGGCGTTCTTTCGCGCCACAATTATCAGTTGGCTGCTGACATTTATGCTGATAGTGCCGGTGCTGGCGATACAGGCGCGGCTCTCGGCTACCGTTTTGCAAGTGGTTTATTCGTTATTATTTCTGTTTGTCGTGGTGTTTGGTGTGCCTTATTTGCGCCGCACCCTTGTAAGCAAAGCCATGCTGCAGTTATTTCGAAAAATAATGCCTCCGATCTCCGCCACCGAACAGGAAATGATCGATGCGGGAACGGTATGGTGGGACGGTGAATTATTCAGCGGTCATCCTGACTGGAACAAATTGCTAGCTTATCCGAAATGTGCACTGAGCGTCCGTGAACAATTGTTTCTGGATACGCAAGTCGAACAGCTTTGCGGCATGCTGGATGACTGGAATATTACCTGTCATCTTGCCGATTTGCCGGCTGAAGTCTGGACATATCTCAAGCATGAAGGTTTTTTCGGGATGATTATTCCCAAAGTTTATGGCGGGCTTGAGTTTTCAGCTCAAGCGCATTCTGCCATCCTCGGTAAAATCGCTTCACGCAGCGGTACGGCGGCGATGACGGTGATGGCAGCCAATTCACTGGGTCCTGCCGAATTGTTATTGCACTACGGGACTGAGGTGCAAAAGAAAAAGTATTTGCGCCGTCTGGCGCGCGGCCAGGAAATCCCTTGTTTTGCGTTGACAGGCCCGGAGGCGGGCTCGGATACGACCGCAATCGGTGCTTATGGCATTGTCTGCAAGGGCGAGTTTGCCGGAAAAACCGATGTCACCCTGATTCGGCTGAACTGGGAAAAACGTTATATCACTCTGGCACCGGTAGCTACCTTAATCGCGCTTGTTTTTAAACTGTATGACCCTGAGCAGCTGCTAAGTAGTGAAATGGATCGGGGCATTAGCCTTGCACTGATTCCGGCAGAGCTCAACGGGGTGCAAACCGGCCGCCGTCATTTACCGTTGAGTTCGGCTGTTTTGAATGGCCCCTCCACAGGATGTGACGTACTGATTCCACTTGATTATCTCATCGGGGGTGAAGCGCGTATCGGTCAGGGTTGGCGTATGCTGATGGAGTCGCTAGCGGCAGGCGGGGCCATTTCATTGCCGGCCGGCAGCACAGGCGAAATGAAGCTGGCGGCGCGTACCAGCGGTGCCTATTGCCGGGTTCGTCGTCAGTTCAATCTGCCGATAGGCCTGTTTGAAGGCGTGGAAGAAGCGCTGGCACGTATTGGCGCGCACACCTATATGGTTGATGCTGCGCGTGCCTTTACTGCACTGGCGTTGGATATGGGCGAGAAACCATCGGTGATTTCAGCTATCGTCAAATATCATGCCACTGAACGAGGGCGTACGGTCATTAACGATGCAATGGATATACAGGGCGGTAAGGGCATCAATATGGGGCCGGATAATTATCTGGGGCGCATTTATCAGCAATTACCCGTTGCCATTACCACGGAGGGCGCGAATATCCTGACGCGTTCCCGGATGATTTTCGGTCAGGGCGCGCTACGCTCTCACCCTTATGTATTAAAAGAAATCGCGGCAAGCCGTGAAGCGAATGAGGCGCTTGCCCTGCACCTGTTTGACGATGCTTTTTTCGGCCATATCGGTTTTGTCCTGTGTAATGCCGCACGCAGCCTGGTCTTCGGATTGACGGGCGGTTATGGTATCCCTGTTTCAAAAGGAGTGATATGTCGTCACTACTATCAACAAATGACGCGTTTTTCTTCAGCCTTTGCCTTCAGCGCGGATATCGCGATCATGGTGTTGGGTGGCTCGCTCAACCGCCACGAAAAACTATCCGCTCGTCTGGGTGATGTGCTGAGCCAGCTTTATCTGTGTTCAGCGACGATGAAACGCTATGCGGATGACGGTCGCCCGGCCTCGGATTTGCCGCTGGTCGATTGGGCTATGCAGGATGGACTCTACAAGATACAACTGGCTTTCGAGGGAATAATACAGAATTTCCCCAACTTTTTAGTGCGTTGTAGCTTGCGCGCGCTGATCTTTCCGCTAGGCAGGCGCTTAACCCCGCCTTCCGACCTGGCGGGGCATAAAGTGGCGGCGCTGTTGATGCAACCGGGGCATGCACGCGATCGCCTGACTGCCGGCATTTATATTTCAGACGATGAACAGGATGCCGTCGGCGCACTGGAGGCTGCCTTGGCCAGCACGCTGGAATGCGAATCCTTGCAGACGAAGCTGCGTACGGAGCACAGTAAGTATAACGGAGTGACGGAGTTGCAGCGCATTGCCCAGGCGCGAGACGGCGGGGTAATTACGGCAGAGCAGGCTTTGTCGCTGGGACGCGATTATGCACTGCGTCGCAAGATTATTATGGTAAATGACTTTGCGCCTGATATCTTATGAGACACTGTGCTGACTTGACAATGACGGCTCACGTCAGGGAAAAAAGGATGATAGTGAAAATAAATTATCCGTTAATGCCGGGTTTGCAAATAGCCGCGTTAATTGATCAATCAGATGTGTAACCGGCTAAGACTTAGAGGAAAATGGTAATGATGGATGAGGTGATCTCACCCGCGCAAGCGGGTACGCTGCATGGCCTATTCCTGGAGCGCGTACGCCGTACGCCGCACAAGGTAGCCTACCGGTATTTTGCAGCGCACGCATGGCAGACAATCAGCTGGCAACAATTGCAGATTGAAGTGGCGCGCTGGCAGACGGCTTTGCGCAGTCTTGCTCTGCAGCGCGGCGATCGGGTTGCGCTGATGTTACGAAATTGTCCGGTCTGGGTCGCTTTTGATCAGGCGGCCATGTCGTTAGGATTGGTGACTGTACCGCTATATACGGTCGACCGGCCCGATAATATCGCTTACATTATCAACAATTCGGCTGCAAAAGTGCTCTTGTTCGAATCGGCTGAACAATGGCAAGGTTTAGCTACCGTGCGCAAACAATTGCAACATATTATGTGTTTTGTCAGTGTTAATCGTCTGCCTGATGCCGCTGAGTTACTTCTGAAACCAATGGCGGACTTTTTGCCAAAAACAGCGACACTCTTGCCACCGGCATCTTTTGATGCTGATGAACTTGCCAGTATTGTTTACACCTCAGGCACAACCGGCAAGCCCAAGGGGGTGATGTTAAGCCATGCCAATATGCTCAGTAATGCACATGCCTGCCTGGATACCTTTGCGGTGAACGGGGATGACTTGTTCCTGTCTTTTTTGCCTTTATCGCACACCTTCGAACGTACTTTAGACTATTACCTGAATGTGATGACCGGTGCAACGGTCGCATTCGCCCGCACCATACAAACGCTTTCGGAAGATTTGCGGGTCATCAAGCCTACTGTGCTGATCAGCGTTCCGCGCATTTTCGAACAAATCTACGGCGTGATGCGCGCCAGGCTGGAAAACGGGTCGTGGTTAAAACGCCGGCTGTTTCATCTGGCAGTGGAAACAGGCTGGGCTCGTTTCGAACGTGAGCAGGGGCGTGGCAGCTGGCAGCCGGCCTTTTTGCTCTGGCCCCTGTTGCAAAAACTGATAGCGCAACCCGTGCTCGATAAATTGGGCGGCAGTCTCCGTGGCGCGATTTGCGGGGGGGCGGCACTGTCCCCGGAAGTTTCCCGCGTGTTCATCGGACTGGGATTGCCGATTTCACAGGGCTATGGCTTGACCGAGGCCAGTCCGGTGATTTCAGGTAATCATCTGGCAGATAATATACCGGACAGCGTCGGGCCGCCGCTGCGGGGGGTGCAGGTACGCCTGGGTGCGCGGGGTGAATTGCAGGCCAAAGGCAAAAATGTTATGCTGGGCTACTGGAATAACACTGCAGCGACGCATGCGGCCATTGACGCCGATGGCTGGCTGCATACCGGTGACATCGCGCATATTTCAGACACCGGGCATATTTATATCACCGGGCGCATCAAGGAAATCATCGTCATGTCCAATGGCGAAAAAGTGCCTCCTACCGATATGGAGCTGGCAATTTTGCATGATCCGCTGTTTGATCAGGTGATGATCTTTGGCGAAGGGCATCCCTATCTGGTGGCACTGGCCGTTTTGAATCCCGAAGTTTGGACGCACTTTGCCCGTGAAACCGGCATTAGTGACGGAATGCCGGAAGCCTTGACGGACAGCCGGATAGAAGCAAAGATATTGCGGCGTATTGCGCGCAATTTGCGTGATTTTCCCGGCTATGCGAAAGTAAAGCGGGTGTTATTGCTACGAGAATCCTGGACGATAGAAAACGGCTTGTTAACGCCTACGCTGAAACTGAAGCGTAATGAAGTTACCCGTTACTATGCATCACAAATCAAAAAACTTTACCTGGGACACCGCTGATGAATGAATTAACTTGCCTGCCTGATCGCCACCCGACTCTGCGCATGGTTACCATGCCCGCAGACTGTAGTTATACCGGGGACGTGTTTGGCGGATGGATCATGGCGCAGGTCGATATTGCCGGCAGCATACCTGCTGTGCATCGTGCCCGTGGCCGCGTGGCGACCGTGGCAGTGAACTCCTTTCTGTTCAAACAGCCGGTATTCATGGGCGATATTGTCAGTTTTTATGCGCACATTGATAAAGTCGGGCGCACTTCGATTACCGTGAATGTGGAAGTATATGTGCAGCGCGACCCGGCCTGGCCTGTTTGTGTGAAGGTGACGGAAGCGACACTTACTTATGTGGCGGTTGATGAAGATCGTAAACCGCGCGCTGTTCCCGCCCATGATCATACTTCATAGCATCGCGATCAACAAAGTCGCATCAATGCGGAATCCAAAATAAGGCGGGTGGTGCATTGAGATGATCGCTGCGGCGACATTTGAGATAACCTAGTTGAGGAATTGATACAGATGAATGAGGCTCAGAAGCTCAATGCCGATTGGCAAACGGGCCGTTTGGACAGTGTCCGGCAACGATTAATGGTGGAAGGTAATGCCTGGTATGAACTGGTTGTAGCGCGTTGCCCGCATCTGTTTGCCGAAGTGCCTGTGTATGTCAGCGGCCTGCAGTTGCAGCAAATGGAAGCGGTGATCGCGGCAGTGGAACGGGTGGTCAATAACCGTAAGTGGAGTGGTAAGTGGGCTCAGGACTCAGGATTGAGGATTGAGGATTCAGGATTCACCCCCACCAAAGGCGTGTTTTACGGTTATGATTTTCACCTGAACAATGAGGGCGCGCATCTGATCGAAATCAATACCAATGCGGGCGGCGCTTTTCTGAATGCGCTACTGCTGGATAGTCAGCGCGAGGTAAAATTGCCGGGCACGGCAGTCGCTAAAGCGAACCTTGAACAGGTATTTGTCGACATGTTTCACCATGAATGGCAATTGGCGCGCGGGAATTTACCGTTGAACTGTATTGCCATCGTAGATGAAAAACCGCAGGAACAATATCTGTATGCGGAGTTTTTACTGGCGCGGCATCTGTTCGAACGCGCCGGCATACGTGTTTTTATTGTTGATCCGGCTGATATCAGGTCATTAGCTGACGGGTTGTATGTTGAAGGTCAGAAAATTGATCTGCTGTATAACCGCCTGACAGATTTTTCATTGCAGCAGCATGCGCCTTTGTTGCAGGCTTATCTGGCAGGCAGCGTGGTGCTGACGCCCAATCCTGAACACTATAGCCGTTACGCGGATAAACGCAATCTGGCGCGGCTGACGGATGCCCGGTGGCTGCGTGAAGCCGGCATTGATGAGCATGATATCGCCACATTGCAAGCAGGTGTTCCGCATACCTTTGTGGTGCAAGCTGAACTTGAAACCAGCTTGTGGGAGGAGCGCAAGCAATTGTTTTTTAAACCCAACAGCGGGTATGGCAGTCGTGGCGCTTATCGCGGTGATAAACTGACCCGGCGTGTGTTCGGCGAGATTTTGCAATCGGCTTATATTGCACAAAAACTGGCCATGCCTGGCGAGCGCCGCGTGAGCGAAATGGAATCACTGAAATATGATGTGCGTTGCTATACTTACAATGGCGTCATTCAGCTGGCGGCAGCGCGTCTGTATCAGGGCCAAACGACTAATTTCCGCACACCGGGTGGCGGATTCGCCCCGGTGAGAGTGACAGATTGATGTTGATTTATTCCTTTTTTGCAATCGGGCTGGGGGCGGCGTGCGGTGCCTGGTTACGCTGGGGGCTGGGGCTGTGGCTGAATCCCGTGCTGCCTCAGTTGCCGCTCGGAACGCTTACGGCTAATCTCGCAGGTGGTTATCTGATTGGCTTGTCAATCGCCTTTTTCATGCATTACCCTGGCTTGTCGCCGGAATGGCGCTTGCTGGTGATCACGGGTTTTCTGGGCGGACTGACGACTTTTTCAACTTTTTCGGCTGAAACCGTGACCTTGCTGATGCGCGGGCAGTATTTGTGGTGCATCAGCATTATCGCAGCCCATCTTGGCGGTTCTCTGCTGATGACGGCGCTGGGTATTCATACTTTCAAATATTTACAAGGTAGCTAATGATGAATCAGCTTTGTTTTTATGTCAGTGAAAAACAACATCACGAAGGCATGATGCTGTATGAATGGTTGCTCGAAGAGGGCAAAGGCATGGGGGGGCATGGTGGTTCGGCATTTCGCGCCATAGCGGGGTTCGGACGACACGGCAGGCTGCATGAACAAACCTTCTTCGAATTGGCGGGTGAACTGGCTGTGAAAGTTGAATTTATTCTGGATGACAAGACTGCTGACCAGCTATTGCAGCGCGTGCGCGCGCAAAATCTGAATGTTTTTTATGTGTGCAGTCAGGTTGAATCAGGAATTATTTAACGGATGTTACATCCTCGCCATAAGACTTCGGGTTTGATTTTTTAATGTGATGTTTCTTTGTTGGCTGAGCCAACACTATATTAAGCCGCCGCGGATCGTGCGAGTTGTGCAGCCCCGCTGTTTGTGATCTATCAAGGGCACGCCGCTAGAATCGCATCAGACTGGCGGCTTGGCCGGTCGCCTTTTCTTCGCTTGGCGACGCAAAAGAAGGTAAGCTGTTGCCGGGCTGCCCCCGGCAAAATTTTTTTATTGCGAACAATTGATATTACGCAGTAGCATCAGTTATTTAACGGAAGACACTGACCGTCAACATGAATCTGCCTGCTTTGATCACCCAATATGGTTACTTTGCGCTATTCGCAGGTTGCCTGCTTGAGGGAGAAACGCTGCTGATACTGGCAGGACTTGCTGCCAATCAGGGCTATTTGCAACTGCACTGGGTCATACTCATTGCGCTGACGGGCGGCTTTGCCGGCGATCAAATTTATTTCTGGCTGGGCAGGCGACACGGCGGCTGGGTTTTGTCTCGTTATCCCGGGCTGGCTCCGGTATTTATACGTGCAAATGAGCTGATAGCCCGTTACCATGAATTGCTTATTTTCGGTGTCCGGTTCATGTATGGTCTTCGTACCGTCGGACCTGTTGCGCTGGGGATGAGCACTGTAGCGGCGTGGCGCTTTGTCTTGTTCAATGCACTGGGTGCGGCTTGCTGGGCTGTATTAATCGGCGGCGGAAGCTATTTGTTTGGCGATGCGCTGCAATTCATGCTGGCAGATATCAAAAAAATGGAAATAACCATGTTTTTCGTCGTTTTCTCGGCAAGTTTTCTGATATGGTGCTGGCGACGCTATAAGTACCGGAAAAAATTCAAATAAGCTGACTGAGTGATGTGCAATAATGTTACTCATTATGAGGGGGGTAGTCATGAAGAAAATCTGGATTTTGTTGTTACTGGCGCTGGCCGGCTGTGCCTCGGACAATGTTTACTTTCCCGCACCATCGGCCCGGCAGGCTGCTGATCAAATCATTCAGGATGTCTGGCAACCGGTTCATACCAACGTCAGGGAGGAACGATGAAACCGCTCAACTATGTGTTTGCCGCGTTGTTGCTGCTGGCGTCTTTGAATGCGACAGCGGATATACAGGTCAATACGCCGGGCGTGCGCTCGGTAACCGCTCAGATGAGAATGCGCCACGCACAATTGTATCCTTATTATACAAGTGGCGCAGTGGGTCTGAATACGGATGGCAGCATCGTGCTGCGTGATATCGAATCTGTACCCCTGGCCGTCCGTCATAAACTGCAAAAACTGGTTGATGCGGAAAATCTGGATCGGGGCAGGCTGTATTCTGAAATTGCCAATGCCAATGCGCATCCTGAATGGCAATCAGCTATTCGCACGGCCTTTGCACCTCGCTGGATAAATAATGCGCAACACGGCTGGTGGATCATGAGCGATGAAGGCTGGATCCAAAAATAGTACAGCTTGATCGCTGGTATTACAGGCCGAAAACGGATGTCGGTTTGGTGTGATGCGCTGCTGTCGGGTATCATGCGCATCTTGTTTGATAACACCACTTGCGACATGACATCCACCCTGGTATTTGATATTGAAACCGTGCCTGATATTAACGGGCTGCGTATTTTGCATGAGCTGGATGCAAGCGTCAGTGACTGGGAAGTGGCCGAGATGGCTTTTCAGCAACGGCGACAGCTGAACGGCAGCGATTTTATGCCGCATCATTTACAGCGTGTGGTCGCGATTTCCTGCGTGCTGCGTGAAGGCGAGCACTTCAAGGTCTGGTCACTGGGTGAGATTGATGAAGAGGAGGGCGGACTGATTCAGCGCTTTTTCGATGGCATCGAGAAATATACCCCGCAACTGGTGTCCTGGAACGGTGGCGGCTTCGATTTGCCGGTGTTGCACTACCGCGGATTAATTCATGGTGTGCAAGGTGCGCGCTATTGGGATATGGGCGAGGATGACCGCGAGTTCAAATGGAATAACTACATCAATCGTTATCATCTGCGCCATATCGATCTGATGGATTTGCTGGCTTTGTATACCGGGCGCGCGAATGCGCCGCTGGACGAACTGACCCGCCTGATGGGCTTTCCCGGAAAGCAGGGGATGGACGGGGGGCAGGTGTGGGAAGCGTATCAGCAGGGAAAGCTGGCAGAAATTCGCAACTATTGCGAAACGGATGTGGTGAACACCTATCTGGTGTATCTGCGCTTTCAATTGATGCGCGGTATTTTGAATCGTGAGTCTTATCGAAAAGAGTGTGCCTTGGTGCGGGCTGAGTTGAGTCGCTTTGATGGCGCGCACTGGCCGCCATTTCTGGCGGCCTGGACAGCAGTTTAATGCGAACAGGGTTGATGTTAAAGCGTATATGGCTTTGGACAGGCTGGTGGGACTGGTTTTGTATCTGACGCTGGACCGGTTACCGTACCTTTGATGTGCTGGCTGACGGTATCGGTGTGCTGGCCTGTGCAGACTCCGTTGGGTCGCTTGTTGATATATATTGAACGCCTTTGGGTGCGATAGTAATTCACTAACTTAATGAAATTCTACCGTCTCATTTGAGACTTTAACAGAAAAAATAGAAATGACAGATAACAGAGTAACCATTGAATCGCTGGATCAGGAAGGTCGCGGCATTGCGCATGCAGACGGCAAGGTGATTTTCATTGAGGGTGCGCTGACAGGCGAGATCGTCAGTTATGCATCCTATCGCAAAAAACCTGCCTTTGAAATGGCGCAAATGACCACCTTGCACCGGACGGCTTCAATTCGTGTCCAGCCTAAGTGTGCTCATTATGGTGTATGCGGTGGATGTTCGATGCAGCACCTGGAGCCACGCGTTCAAGTTGCAGTAAAACAACGTATTTTAGAAGACTCTTTGGCGCGTATCGGAAAAGTCAAACCTGAAACGATACTGCCTGCCATTTACGGGCAAAGCTGGGGTTATCGCGAGCGGGCGCGTATTTCAGCCAAATATGTGATCAAAAAAGAAAAGATGCTGGTGGGTTTTCATGAAAGACGCAGCAGTTTTGTTGCGGATATGCAAAGCTGTGAAATACTGGCGCCGAAAGTTGCCTCATTGATACAGCCTTTGGCCGAGTTGCTGGAAGGATTGTCGATACGGGAAAAACTGCCGCAAATTGAAGTGGCGGTCGGTGAGCAGGTATATGTGCTGGTGCTGCGCATTATGGCACCCTTGTCGGATCAGGACGAAGCCGCATTACGCATTTTTGCCGATCAGCATCAGGTGCAATTCTGGCTGCAAAGCAAAGGGCCGGAAACTGTTGTCCCGTTCTACCCGCTGGATGCACCGGCCTTGTCCTACAGCCTGCCGGAATTTTCTATCACTATGCCGTTTGCACCGGGTGAATTCACTCAGGTCAACAGTCAGCTCAATCGTGTGATGATCAGTCGTTCGATGCGCTTGCTAAAGCCTGCGGCGGGAGAGCGTATTGTCGATTTTTTCTGTGGTCTCGGAAATTTCACCCTGCCGATTGCGCGCAGCGGAGCACAGGTGCTGGGCATTGAAGGCAGTGATGCGCTGGTTAAACGCGCAGCGCAAAATGCAGCATACAATAACTTGTCCGGCAACACCTCGTTTAGTGCGATGAATCTGTTCGAAATGAACGAAGGATTACTCGCCGGTTTAGGCAAATTTGACAAGTGGCTGATTGATCCGCCACGCGATGGCGCGCTGGAACTGGTGAAAGCCATTACGCCTGAAATAGCGCCTGATCTAATCGTATATGTGAGTTGCAATCCGGCCACGCTGGCACGTGATGCCGCTGAGCTGGTGCAAAAGGGCTATGTGCTTAAAGCGGCAGGCGTGATGAATATGTTTCCGCAAACCTCGCATGTAGAATCCATCGCGGTGTTCGCTAAGGCCGTTGTATTCTGAAATTCTGCAATAATTCATCTTTTTGAGATGAGGGGATTATGACTGATAACGAGCAAATCCGGGAAAGTCTGGACAGCTTTACCCGGCACTTCGCAGGCTGTACTTCCGATCGTTACAGTGAGATGAGAAATTGCTCTTTTTTTGACCCCGTGCCGGATGAGGTTCTCAGTAAACTGGCGGATGTCGGGCATATCCTTAGCTGTAAAGCGGGCGACAATATCATCACCGAGGGCGACGTGATGCGATCGTTCTATGTTGTATTATTCGGTTCAGCGACTGTATTTGTAATGAAGCAGAAAGTCGGCGCCTTAATCCGTGGTGAATGTCTGGGTGAAGGCGCCTTCTTTGCACAAGATAATCAAATGCGCTCGGCTACTGTGGCGGCGGATGGTGAATTGATCCTTCTTGAAATGACTCAGGACGATATCGACCGGATAGACGTGCTAACCCGCCTGTATTTGAACAAGGCGCTGCTGCTCGCGATGTTCAGGAAACTACAGGCTGCTAATAACAAGATCAAATCGCTTAGCCGTGAGAACGAACAACTGAGACAGTCTCAGCCGGACGCACTAAATCTGCTCATTCATGAGATTAAATCTCACACCGGGGTGTAAATTGATCATTTCCGGCAAGTCGCCGACGACAACTCCAGTTGGCGTCTAACGAGCAGCGTCTGTTACCCCTTTAGTTTTGCGAACGCCGATGCCATTGCATTGGGCAAGACAGGTTTTGCGGCGATCGTTTTGGGTTGAATGCGGGTTGTGTTCTGCATATCACGGCTCTCCGGTTTTGGCGCAACATCCGTCAGGCGCATGGTCAGTGCAATGCGCTTACGCTGGGTATCGACTTCAAGCACTTTGACTTTGACGATTTGTCCTGCCTTAACCACGGTATGCGGATCCTTGACGAAGGTATTCGAGAGGGCTGAAATATGTACCAGTCCGTCCTGATGTACGCCGATGTCCACAAACGCACCGAAGGCCGCGACGTTGGTGACTACCCCTTCGAGTATCATATCAGGCAATAAGTCGGACAGTTTTTCCACCCCTTCTCTGAAAGTGGCCGTGGTGAATTCAGGGCGAGGATCCCGGCCTGGTTTTTCCAGTTCACGCAAAATATCGCTAATGGTCGGCAGACCATATTGTTCGCTGATGAAACTGGCAGGATTAAGTGATTTTAGCAGCGCGCTGTTGCCGATGACGGTTTTGATGTCCTGTTTGAGCACTTTTAGCATGCCTGTGACCAGCGGGTAAGACTCAGGATGAACAGTCGATGCATCAAGCGGATTTGCTCCATTCATGATGCGCAGAAAACCTGCTGCCTGCTCAAAGGCTTTTTTGCCCAGGCGCGGTACTTCCAGCAGTTGCGCGCGCGTGGCGAACTGGCCGTGACTGTCTCTATGAGCGACGATATTTTGCGCTACCGTACTGTTAAGTCCCGATACTCTGGTCAACAAAGGGACAGAGGCGGTGTTGACATCCACACCCACGGCATTGACGCAATCCTCAACCACGGTGTCGAGTGAGCGGGCCAGTTGCGTCTGTCCGACATCGTGCTGGTATTGACCCACGCCTATGGATTTTGGATCAATCTTGACCAGTTCCGCCAGCGGATCCTGCAAGCGTCTTGCGATAGATACCGCGCCGCGCAGTGAGACGTCCATACCCGGTAATTCTCGTGAGGCATATTCTGAAGCGGAATAAACGGACGCGCCGGCTTCGGACACTACAACGTTGATGAGTTTGAGCTCGGGGCGCACTTTGATCAATTCCAGCGCCAGCTTGTCGGTCTCGCGTGAGGCAGTGCCGTTGCCGATGGCGATCAGCGTCACACGATGTTTTTCGGCCAGTTTAGACAGGTTATGCAAGGAGCCCTCCCAGTCATTTCTGGGTTGATGCGGATAGATGACAGCCGTATCGAGGACACGGCCTGTTTCATCCACCACAGCCACCTTGACGCCGGTGCGCACGCCAGGATCCAGTCCCATGGTGACACGAGGTCCTGCCGGTGCTGCCAGCAGCAAGTCTTTCAGATTACGTGCAAATACGTTAATGGCTTCCGTCTCGGATTTTGCGCGCAGCGCGCCCATCAATTCGGATTCCAGATGCAAAAAACTCTTCACGCGCCAAGTGTAGCGCACCGTGTCGGAGAGCCAGGCATCAGCCGGTCTTTGCCGGTTTGCAATGCCAAAGCGGACGGCGATACGCGCTTCGCACGGGTTGTGAGGCGCGCTCATGGCGGGTTTTTCCGCTTCCGTATCCAGACGCAACTGAACGGTTAGCAACTCTTCCCGACTGCCCCTTAGAATCGCCAGCGTGCGGTGTGACGGGATGGTTTTGATGGATTCGAAATAATCGAAATAATCGCTATATTTGGCAGCTGCGGCCTGTTTTCCTTCAATGACGCGCGCTTGTACCACTCCGTGTTCCTGTACATAGTCGCGCAAGCCTTGCAGCAGGGTGGCGTCTTCTGCGAAGCGTTCCATTAAGATCTGCCGTGCGCCATCCAGTGCCGCTTTGCTATCTGCGACGCCCGGATGATCAGTATCAGCTGTTTTGAAGGGGGCTTTCAAATACTTTGCCGCTTCCTGTTCGGGCAAGAGCAATGGATTTGCAAGCAGTGTATCGGCCAAGGCCTCCAGTCCTGCTTCACGCGCAATCTGCGCACGGGTCCTTCGTTTAAGCTTGTAGGGCAGATACAAGTCTTCCAGCAGTGTCTTGTCGTTCGCATGAGAGATCGCATCCAGCAATTCGGGCGTCATCTTGTTCTGTTCAGTAATAGCGGCAATGACGGTTGCACGGCGCGCTTCGAGTTCACGCAAATAGCTCAGGCGTTCTTCGAGCAGGCGCAACTGGATGTCATCCAGTCCGCCGGTGGCTTCCTTGCGATAGCGAGAGATGAACGGTACAGTTGCGCCTTCGTCGAGCAAGGCAACAGCAGCGGTAATTTGGGCGGGTTTTGCAGCAAGTTCCTGGGACAGGCGTTGTTCTATAGTGGGTAGCATGGTTTTATTCTGTATTAAATCGGCTGAGGCCGTCGGGTAATGAAGATATGCCTGGACGTATTGCCGGAAGCAGACTCGCCTGATGCGAAAGGATTTGTTCGTTTGCCTTGCAAGCGATCAATCAGAGCACGGTGCAAATTATATCACTGCCTTGATAATCTGCATTACGTCGCGTTTTTGTGCAGGAACTGGCTGTCAGGCTATGCTGATTTTGAGATACAGAAATCGTTAAGGGCAAAGCGCTTGTTCAGGGCAAGCCTGCGCTCAAATTCTTCGGGCTGCGTCACCGCAGTTAAGCCGGCATCACGCGGATGTGCTGGCGACCAAAAGCTTGAGTGTATTTTTCAAAATGACCGGCAATGGCAGTATTGCAATCCGGGCAATGTCCGTCAGACGTTAAGCGATACAGCTCGATTTCATACCAGTCGCGCACGATCAACTCAGTGCCGCAGGACGGGCAATAAGTGGTGTCTCCCGTGCGGTTATGCACATTGCCGGTATAGACATATTGCAAGCCGGCGCTGATGGCGATGCGTCTTGCCGTAATCAGTTTTGCAGGCGGCGTCGGCGGCACGTCCGTCAGCTTGTAGTCAGGATGAAAGGCGGTGAAGTGCAGTGGGACTTGCGTGCCCAGTTCTTTTGCTATCCACTCGCTCATGGCACAGATTTCTTCCTCACTGTCGTTAAGATCCGGAATCAATAAAGTGGTGAGTTCGACCCAGACATTGGTTTCGCGGCAGAGATATTTGAGCGTATCCAACACCGGTTGCAAACGTGCACCGCATTGTTTGACGTAGAATTCATCGGTGAATGCCTTCAGATCGACATTGGCCGCATCCATTTTTTCGAAGAAATCGCGGCGTGCAGCCTTGTGAATATAACCTGCTGTGACGGCCACGGTTTTGATGTCTTTTGCATGACAGGCGAGGCTTACATCCATCGCATATTCGGTGAAGATCACAGGATCGTTGTAGGTGAAAGCCACGCTCTTGCAGCCCCGTTGTAGCGCGCTGCGTGCAATGGCCTCGGGTGTGGCCTCATCTGCTAGTTTGTCGAAACTGCGTGACTTGGAAATATCCCAGTTCTGGCAGAATTTACAGGCCAGATTGCAACCTGCCGTGCCGAATGACAGGATGCTGCTGCCGGGATAGAAGTGATTGAGCGGTTTTTTTTCGACCGGATCGACGCAAAATCCGGATGATCTGCCGTAAGTGGTGAGCACCATGGCATCATTCACCCTGCCGCGCACATAGCAGGCACCGCGCTGGCCTTCGCGAAGCTTGCAATCGCGCGGACACAGATCGCATTGAATGCGCCCGTCTGTCAGTGCGTGCCAGTATTTCGCCGGGTAACGCTCGGTAAGGCTGATAGGCTCGTCCATTTTATGCTCCTGTAGAATGCTGAGATTCTCCGGGTTCGGAAAATTTACTCACTGAGTAACGCGACAGTTTTACTTGTTCATTCCAGAAATCATCGGGCAGGCCGGCTTTTCGCTTCAGTTGCGCCATGAACTGGCGCAACCGGGGCAATTGTTCCCATACCTGCGGCAAAAAAGTACTGCGATAGTGACCATATTCGAATATCACGCCGTCTTTTCCCGGATGCACCTGAGACAAGGCATCGGCCTCATCTCTGAATTTTATGGGTTGAGCCGGGGTGAGCAGGGATATTTCAATGCGGGTGCAAGCTAATTCAGCCTCATTCAGTGGCAGGAAGCGCGGATCGAATAAGGCGGCGGATACGGCATTGCTTTTGAGATCATCCAGCAATGGGCGGTATGCCGATAATGAACCGATGCAGCCGCGCAAGCCGCCTTGTTGAGTGAGGGTAACGAAACAGGCACCGGGTTCCGTCAGCCACGGTGCGCTTTCATCCGCTGTTCTGTAGATGCCCAGTGCACATGAAATCGCGGCACGGGCAATTGGCAGCAGAATACGGCCTTTGTCGGCATCAGTCATGATCATTACCCCCGCTAAAAGCCAGTGCGGCATAACCTACTACGGCATCTTTACTGCCTGCTGTGTCGCCGGAATTGCGCAGATCAAGCAGTCGCGGTGTTAAATGATGCCGTTTTGCCGCAAGTATCAAACCGCTGATTGGCGTACCGCCACAGGCTCTGTCATGAGAAACCGGTTGTTGCAGGTTTAAAATGGATTGTACGGTCTGCTCATCCACCCGCTGTGAGGTGGCGTAGGGCAGATAGTGCGAGAGATCGGAACTGACGACAATCAGTGTTTCCTCTCCACCCCATAAGGCTTCCAGCACCTCGGCAACTTCGGTGGCACTTGCCATGCCCACCGCAAGCGGCAGCAAGGTAAAATCCTTCAGTACGCATTGCAGGAACGGCAGTTGAACTTCCAGCGAGTGTTCCTCGGCGTGCGCCTCTGCACTCACAACGACTTGCGGAAAATGGGCGATACGACGAGCAGCCTTATTATCCAGCTTGATTCTTCCTAACGGTGTGGCGAAGGCATCTGCATCGGACAATGCCAGGCCGCGCACTGCGACACGATGGGTGGGGCCTAGCAATACCACGCGACTGATTTTTCTGGAAATGGCACATAGCGTGGCATAAGCCGTTGCCGCAATAGCAGCCGAGTAGACATAGCCTGCGTGCGGCACGATCAGCGCTTTCGGTGTCAGTTTAAATGATCGGGCACGGGCGAGGAATGCCTGCACCTCGCTCGCCAGCTCAGCGGCATCGGCGGGATAAAACAGACCTGCAACAGCAGGCAGACGGATAGCGGACATGATAATTTCAACCTTAATACAGGGTAAGGATTGGTACACGTTACATTCGCCAGCATCCCGTTAAAAGCAGAATATCCGGTCTGTCTGCGCTGTTTTAAAAAGATGACTTCTTTGATGCACGGTGATTGTATAAAACTTTTTCTTTAAGATCATGCAAGCTCAAAGCGATCCAGATTCATCACTTTAGTCCAGACCTGCACAAAGTCATGCATAAACGGCTGCTGTGAATCGCCGCAGGCATAAACTTCCGCGAGCGCCCTGAGCTGCGAGTTTGAACCGAATACCAGATCAACGACGGTTCCCGTCCACCTGGGTTCGCAGGTTGTCCGGTCACGCCCGTCCAGTATGCCTTCGTCTGTGGCGGATTTCTCCCATTTGGTGTTCATGTCGAGGAGATTTACGAAGAAGTCATTGCTCAAAGTTTCTGGTCTCTCAGTGAAAACGCCGTGTTTTGACTGAGCGAAATTTGCATTCAGCGCACGCATGCCGCCTAGCAGAACAGTCATCTCTGGCGCAGTCAGCGTCAACAGTTGTGCTTTGTCCACCAATAGTTCAGCTGCTGATTCCTCGAATCCCCTGGCGATATAGTTGCGGAACCCGTCTGCGACAGGCTCCAGCACAGTAAACGAGGCTATATCTGTCTGTTCTTGCGATGCATCCATGCGACCCGGTGTAAAGGGAACTTTTACACTCTGCCCTGACTTCCTGGCCGCTGCCTCAACGGCTGCGCAGCCACCAAGCACAATCAGATCGGCGATTGATACCTGCCTGCCGCCAGAACGGGCTTTGTTGAACGCACGTTGAATATCCTCCAGAGCTTTGAGTACCACGGCCAGTTGAGGCGGCTGATTGACTTCCCAATCTTTCTGCGGTGCCAGACGAATACGGGCACCATTCGCACCGCCGCGCATGTCGGAGCCACGGAAGGTGGACGCCGAGGCCCAGGCGGTTGTAATCAGTTCGGATACAGACAGACCAGAGGCTAAAATCTCGCCCTTGAGGGCATTGATATCCTGCTCATTGAGTAATGCATGATTAACCGCAGGGATGGGGTCTTGCCAGATGAGTTGTTCAGCAGGAACCTCAGAGCCGAGATAGCGCGTAACCGGCCCCATATCGCGGTGCGTTAGCTTGAACCACGCCCGGGCGAACGCGTCTGCAAATTGATCCGGATTTTCAAAGAAACGCCTGGCAATTTTTTCGTAGTCAGGGTCGAAGCGCAATGCGAGGTCGGTGGTCAACATGGCCGGCGCATGACGCTTGAGCGGATCGTGAGCATCCGGCACCGTTCCTGCACCCGCGCCCCCCTTCGGCTGCCATTGTTGCGCACCGGCCGGGCTCCTGGTCAGTTCCCAGTCGTAGGCAAACAGGTTGCCCAAAAAGTTATTGCTCCATTTTGTTGGCGTGCCGCTCCAGGTAACTTCAAGACCGCTGGAAATTGTATCTCCCCCTTTGCCGGTAGCAAAGCTGCTCTTCCAGCCCAGGCCTTGCTCTTCGATGCCGGCAGCTTCAGGCTCAGCACCTACCTGTGCCGCAGCGCCGGCTCCGTGGCACTTGCCGAAGGTGTGACCGCCGGCGATAAGCGCTACGGTTTCTTCGTCATTCATCGCCATGCGGGCGAATGTCTCACGAATATCTTTGGCAGCGGCAAGCGGATCCGGATTGCCATTCGGGCCTTCCGGGTTCACGTAGATGAGCCCCATTTGCACTGCGGCGAGCGGATTTGCAAGGCAGCGCTCACCACTGTAGCGCTTGTCATCAAGCCACTTACCTTCAGGGCCCCAGTAAATGTCTTCCTGGGGTTCCCATATATCCTCACGCCCGCCGGCAAAGCCGAAGGTTTTGAATCCCATCGATTCAAGGGCGACGTTGCCGGTGAGAATGATCAGGTCAGCCCAGGAAATTTTACGTCCATATTTTTGTTTTATCGGCCAGATCAGGCGGCGCGCCTTGTCGAGGTTGACGTTATCAGGCCAGCTGTTGAGTGGCGCAAAGCGCTGATTGCCATGTCCTGCTCCGCCGCGACCATCGCAGATTCGGTAGGTGCCTGCGCTGTGCCAGGCCATGCGTACAAACAAAGGTCCGTAGTGCCCGTAGTCCGCCGGCCACCAGTCCTGCGAGTTGGTCATCAGCGTCAAAAGATCCTGCTTTACGGCATTCAGGTTCAGGCTCTTGAACTCATCTGGGTAATTATATTTTTCGCCCATCGGGTTAGGCAGTGAGGAGTGCTGGTGCAGAATGTTCAGCTTCAACTGATTAGGCCACCAGTGGGTATTTGACAGGCAACCGGCGATGGTATTTGTCCGGGCATCGACTGCGTAGGGGCACTTTGCTTCATTTGACATGACTATCTCCTATGCTTATTTGATATAGATGGTATGAAATGTGAGTAGCAATCTTTTAAATGTATTCTTTGCATAACATCAGCTTGTTTGCTCAGGGCGTATTCTATATTCAATTGATTTAATTAAACAATCAGAAAAGCCTCAGGAGGCGATGGCATTATGACCATTGCCGCGAAGTTTAGCTGAAATATATAAAATTAATCGGCTCTCTGTGATTCCTGATGGGAATCAAACGTCAACTTTCCACCAAAACAGCTTAAAAACACCCTAATTTCTTTTCGTGTATTTTGCGAGCATCTGCTATGCAGATTACCTGCCACGAACGAACAAAACAACATAATTTTCGTGGATGAAAGTTTTTAGTTTAGCTATTGGGATTAACACCTTATCCATGCTAAATCACATAGAACCAATTAATCTTGCCAATAAGTTGCAGGAGTAATGAATTTCTGGTTAAATGGCGGCATTGTTTTAATAATTATTTAATAATGGAACTATAGAATGATGGAGTCGGCTCAAGTTGTAAAAGCCCTGGCCGCCCTTGCGCAGCCAACACGATTGGCGACCTATCGCTTGTTAGTGGCTTGCGGTCCGGAAGGAATGATGGCAGGTCAGATAGCTGAAAAGCTCAATGCATCTGCCGCGACAATGTCTTTCCACTTTAAAACACTGAGCCATGCGGGGCTGATTGAACGCCGGCAGGAGGGGCGTTTCATCTATTACACGGCAAACTTTGCTGTGATGAATGGTCTGGTGGCTTACTTGACTGAAAATTGCTGTGGCGGCAATTTTGAATTATGCAATGAAAAAAATGTTAATCATTTTAATCAGGAGAATTAAATGAGTGCAAAGCAATATAATGTTTTGATTTTGTGTACCGGCAATTCTGCACGCAGCATTTTGGGGGAGGTATTGTTTAATGCGTTGGGTAAGGGTAAATTCAAGGCGTACAGCGCAGGCAGCAAACCTGCGGGCCAGGTTAATCCGGACGCACTGGAATGGCTGACAAAGAATGGCTACCGCACAGATGGGCTGTGCAGTAAAAGCTGGGACGAGTTTGCCACGCCCGAAGCGCCGGAATTTGATTTTATTTTTACGGTATGCGACAACGCTGCCGGCGAAAGCTGCCCGCTCTGGCCGGGTAAGCCTGCTACGGCGCACTGGGGTATTCCTGATCCTGCGCTCGTTAAAGGCGATGAAGCGCGCCGCACCGCCTTTAACCGGGCAGCCGAGCAGCTGGCAAGACGTATCGGGTTGTTTCTGAGCCTGCCTATTGAAAAACTGGACAAGCTCACCCTGAAAGAAAAACTGGCCGAAATCGGTCATATCCGGGATTAAAGGATGAATATATTCGAACGTTATCTGACGCTGTGGGTTTTTTTGTGCATCATCGCAGGCGTGGTGTTGGGGCAGGCAATTCCGGCACCCTTTCACTGGCTGGGCAGTCTGGAAGTGGCAAAGGTGAATTTACCCGTCGGTCTCTTGATCTGGGTGATGATTATTCCCATGTTGCTGCGTATCGACTTTGCTGCCTTGCATGAAGTCGGCCGTCACTGGCGCGGCATTGGTGTCACACTTTTCATCAACTGGGCGGTTAAACCGTTCTCGATGGCGCTGCTGGGCTGGATTTTTATACGCCATCTGTTTGCGCCTTATCTGCCTGTGACACAACTCGACAGTTATGTCGCAGGGCTGATTTTGCTGGCTGCCGCACCCTGTACGGCGATGGTGTTTGTGTGGAGCCGTCTGGTTAACGGTGAGCCGCTGTTTACGCTGAGTCAGGTAGCACTTAACGATGCCATCATGGTGTTCGCCTTTGCGCCGCTGGTGGCGCTTCTGCTGGGCTTATCCGCGATCGTTGTGCCTTGGGATACACTGCTGGTCTCGGTAGTGCTGTACATTGTGATACCTGTGCTCATCTCGCAACTGTTGCGCCGGGTGCTGCTAAAAAATGGACAGGCGGCTTTCGAGCAAATCCTGGAAAAGACTGGTCCCTGGTCGATTTCCGCGCTGCTGGTAACGCTGGTGTTGTTGTTTGCTTTTCAGGGTAAGGCTATCGCTTCCCAACCGCTTATCATCGCGATGCTCGCCGTGCCAATCACGATTCAGGTTTATTTCAACGCGGGTCTTGCTTACTGGTTGAATCGCCGTGCAGGTGAAGCGCATTGCGTGGCAGGGCCTTCAGCCTTAATCGGCGCATCCAACTTCTTTGAACTTGCCGTGGCAGCTGCAATCAGTCTGTTTGGTTTTGAATCCGGTGCTGCATTGGCAACAGTCGTGGGCGTGTTGATTGAAGTGCCAGTGATGTTGAGCGTGGTCTATCTCGTGAAGCGCAGTAAGGGCTGGTATGAAAGCGCTTGATAGTTTAGACTTGCCATGCGTGATCCGTTAAAGCGAGGCGGGAGGCCTTCTTCTTAAAGAGATTTTATGTGAAGTTGGCGTGTGAATCACACCGCGACATAAACTGTGTTTGCAATTTATGATTGCAAACATAATTTTTCCTGACTTAGCCTGTTATAGTGAGTTCCAGTATGTTTCATCTGAGGTATCCATGGCGATTGAAACCGAACTCAAGTTGCGTCTGACCCCTGAACATTTGGCCTTGCTGCGGCGGCATGCGCTGTTCAAAACACACCAGATTACAGCGCCTGTCACACATCGCTTGCACAATATATATTACGATACGCCCGAACTTGAACTGCACCAGCACAAAATGGCGCTGCGGTTGCGTCGTGTCGGCGGTCAATGGCTGCAAACCTTAAAGGGCGGCGGACAAGTCATGGCCGGACTGCATCAGCGTATGGAATGGGAGGTGCCCGTCCCTTCAGATCGTCTGGACTTTACAGGGCTGGAGGAATGGGATGCGCACCTGCCGCAAGCTTTGCGCAACGATTTGCATCCGGTTTTTATCACCGATTTTTATCGTGCCAGTCGCGAACTGAATTGGCGGGGCGCGATCATCGAAGTATGCATGGACCACGGTGAAGTGAAGACTGAGCAGCACAGCACACCGATCTGCGAGGTGGAACTGGAATTGAAATCCGGCGAGCCGCAGCAGTTGTTTTCGCTGGCGCAAACCATACTGGAAATTGTGCCGTTCGAACTGGAAACCGTCAGCAAGGCTGAGCAGGGGTTTCGTCTATTATCAGACTTTGTCGCCCATCCTGTTAAAAGTACGCTGCCCAAACTCGAAAAGTCAGACAGTTTGACTGATGTCTTGCAAACCTTGATCTGGTCCTGTGTGTTGCATTTGCAGAGTAATTTGAGCGGGATGATGGGCGGTACTGATAGCGAATATCTGCATCAGCTGCGGGTCGCCATTAGACGCTTGCGCGTAGTGCTACGCATGGCTGAAAAAATGCGTGCTGATGATGAATTGGCATCATTGCGCTTAACACTGAACGAACTGGGTGTCTCGCTTGGCAGGATACGCGAATGGGATGTGTTTATCGCGAAGAATATCGCCCCTGTGCAAACGATCATCGAAGGGAATCCCGATCTGCAGCGTTTTAAGGCTTTGCTGGCAAGCTGTGAGCTGCAACGAGCAGACTGTTATGCGGTATTGCGCGGACAATCGCGTGATATACAGCGTTTGCTGCTGCGCCTGGCACACTGGATGAAGGGTCCGTATTGGCAAGCGGCATCGGTAACAGGCATTTTTGATTTTGCTTGTCGGCGCCTGCAACCGTTAGCGCGAAGTTACCAAAAAACGGTCAGTAATTTACATATGCTTGATATGGCCCAGTTGCATGCCTTGCGCATTCAGGCCAAGAAGCTGCGTTACAGCGCGGAATTTTTCGCAGGTCTCTACTCCGGGAAATTGACGAAATCGTATCTCGCCGCATTAAGTGAAGTGCAGGAACAATTAGGTAATCTCAACGACATTCGCGTAGCCGTCCAGCGGCTGAATGAGTTGGCTGACAGACTGCCTGAGCATCGTGAAATTATTGCCTTTATCAAAGTCAGGACAGAGGCAGATTTACCCGGTCTGTTTAAAGCGCTGCATCAGGGCGTTAAAAACTTTGCCAGGCAGCCGGCTTTCTGGGAAAAATAACGGCCGCATCATCCTGTATAACCCACCGGATAGGAAGATCCTTATTTTATAAAAGCAGGTTGTCAACCTGCTTTTTTGCGCGTAATCTTTGATCGGATTTTGTGATTCCATCAAGCGAGGGCACGATGATTTCTCAACGAAATACGGCTGAACATACACTGCTTATTTTTGATCTGAATGGTATGCACTTTGCTGTGGATGCGAAGCAGGTTCGAGAAATAATCTGGTTACCCGAATTGACACCGGTTGAAGAAACAGCCCCTCATGTTGCAGGTTTATTCAGCATGCGCGAACAGCTCGTTCCCGTCATTGATCTTAATCTGTACTTCTCTCACCCGGCAAGTGCATATACAACCAGCGATCAGATCGTGGTGCTCGAACGGGACAGACATTTGACGGGAATCATCGTCAGCGAAGTGTTAGATGTGATTGCAATTGATGAATACGAAACATTCGATTGCGGATTGCAAAATTCGGAGTGCGGAACATTTGACATTGTGCCTGTGGGCGAACAACTGGTGACACTGCTTGACGCGAGCCAACTGATGTATTGGCCGCAAGCCTGTGAGGAGGGGGAAGCGAAGCAGATGTCTCCCGTCCGGCATTTCTGTCCTGAAGCGACGCCGGAACAACATGCGCTATTTCACTCACGCGCCATCTCGCTGATGGATGTGATCGTCGAAGTGGAATCTTCGCCTCTGGCGCTGGCTGTGCTGGAACTGGGAGGCGAGTATTTTGGCATTGAGCTGGGTTCAATTCAAGAATTTTGTGATTATTCAAGGCCCGCCTGGATTCCCTGTTGTCCACCCCATATCCTCGGTGCGATCAGTCTGCGCGGCAATCTGTATACGCTGCTGGATATTCGCGGTGCGTTGAACTTACCGCATTCAGCGCTTGAATATGGCAAAGCCGTTATTTTGCATGCTTCATTCACTACTCCCCACTCGCTTGACATCGTTCAGGAGTCTGTCGCTGTGGCAGTGGATGCAGTGCACAATGTGGTGTATCTGAAGCGGCAAGATTTACAGTTCGCATCTGAAACATTGCGTCAACAATATGGCACAGAGCTTACCGGCGCTGCACATTATGACGGGCACATGATGGCTGTGCTGGATTTGCCGGCACTGCTCGCGCGCAGTGAATGGATTGTCAATGAAACGGCATAACGATTACGGAATAAATTGAATGATTGACTATTTCAAAGGGGGACGTTGTCATGTTCGAGAAAGTGAATCTGCGTCAGCGCATCCTGCTGGGTTATCTGGTGCCATTACTGCTGTTACTCGCCGTGATAGGTTTGGTGTTCGCCAATATTGATAAGGCGGGCGAACAAAATAAACTTGTCGATGCAGCTTATTCTATTGTGAGTGATGCTAAAGATATTGGCTTTGAAATCGGGGTTATGCAGCGCACGGCGCGTGGCTATATGCTACTAAAAAATCCCACTTCGCGACTATCCTATCAGCAATCCAGAACATCCTTTAATGATCATGCCGAACGACTTGATAAAGAAATCAAGGATGCGCTTCAACGCGATAATTTGAAGCAGATAATCGATTTTGAACAAGTATTGAGCAAGCTTTCAGAAGGTGAGATGGCAATGGTGGATGAAGGTAAAACCAGAGAAGCCATTGCAGAGTGGGCAGAAAAAGCATTGCCCATTGCGAGCAATGTTGAAGGGATGATGAAGAAGATAGAGCAACGCGAAACTGAGCTGCTTAAACAACGTCAGGAAGCCTATCAGGCCGCGATGAGTACGGTCATAAACTCGATCATCTACGGCATGCTAGCCGCCGTCCTGATAGCCATCACTATCGCATTATGGCTGGCCGCTGTAATAAGCAAAAAAATTACGCTCAATGCGAATCAGCTTTCCGTCGCATCTACCGAAATTTCTGCAACCATCATCCAGCATGAGCGCACCGCCAGCGCTCAGGCGGCCGCAGCCAACCAGACTTCAGCTACGATCACCGAGCTGTCAACCTCTTCGCGTCAGATGGCGGAGCAGGCGTTCAATGCGGCATCAGCGGCCGAGAAATCCAGTGCGGCGACCGTGCAGGGAGCTGAGGTCACACGTCAGACGGTAATTCAAATGAACGGTCTCAAGGATAAAATCAATGCGATTGCAGATCAGATTCTGCATTTGGGCGAACAGACCGGGCAGATAGGTAATATCGCTGTATTGCTCAAGGATTTGTCATCACAAATTAACATGCTGGCGCTCAATGCCGCAGTGGAAGCTGCGCGTGCCGGAGAGCATGGTAAGGGCTTTGCCGTGGTGGCGAGTGAAATACGCAAGCTGGCAGACCAGAGCAAAAAGTCTGCTGAACAGACGGCAGTGCTGGTGAATGATATTCAGAAGGCGACCAATTCTTCGATCATGATGACTGAGGGCGGGACTCACACAGTACAAGAAGTGACGCAACTGGCGCACAGGGTTGCCGAACTGTTCGACAGTTTGGCAGACATGGCCGGCAGCGTCAATGAAAACGTGCAGCAGGTAATGCTCAATGCCAAACAGCAGTCTGCCGCATTTTCTCAGGTGGTTGAGGCGACTAGCAGTATTGCCGTTGGTGCACGAGAGACGGCTGCCGGGATCAGCCAGACCAAGATCGGCGTGCAGAAAATGAACGAGGCGGCAGAAGATCTTAAGGCCATAGCATAATAAATGCGGGTTGCGGAGTCTGGAGAAAATAAAATGCAAAATTCAGTAAAATTGTTAAAACAACGCACTAAGCATTGTTCGCTCCCAATCATTTTTCTGCTGCATGGCTTGCCAGCAGGAAAAATCGCAGAGGTGATCGGCAGGTACTCCGCAATCTGCAATTCGCATTTGACTGGTTTTATACTCGGAATTCCGCACTTGATATGATTGCTGATAAAGAACTGGCTCAACTATTCAAGGCGGAAAGTGCCGAGCATTTGGCCTGTCTTGATGAGGGGCTGCTGAAACTTGAAAAAACACCTGCTGATTTGCCGCTGCTGGAAGAAATATTTCGCGCATCGCACAGCCTGAAAGGCGCTTCACGCATGTTGGGCCTGTCCAATATAGAAACTGCTGCGCATGAGCTGGAAACGACTCTGAATGCTGCGCGTCATGGCAATGCGCCAGTTACACTGGAGGCGATTGAACGCATGACCGGTGTGCTGGGCGAATTGCGCAAACTGGTCAATATAGAATGCGGCGTAATTGATTGCGGCGCGCGGAATGTAGATTTTGGAATGGAAAGCAAAGCAGAATCACGCAGCTCGGATTTTGGATTATACACCCAGGGAGCAGCGGTTCCCTTAGCTGAAGCGACGAGTGCTACGCTCCGAAGTGCGGAACTAACCCCCGCTCAAAATACGGCCAAAGAACAATTTGAGATTAGCACTTCGCCATCGACCGCTCCGCATCCCGTATTCCACAATCCGCATTCAGTTGTTCCTTTTCATATTGAAACCGTTCGGGTGGAAACACGTAAACTGGACGCGCTGCTGACACTGGCGGGTGAACTTGTCGTGATGAATGGGCGGACACAACATCGTCTGTCACTGATTGATGAGTTGCTGGAAAAATGGTCAATGCTGGAACGCAGAAAGTTGAATGCGGATTTCATAAAACACTCCGCACTCCGGTGTCCGGCTTCAGCTACGGGAACCATACGGTCTACCTCTCGCGGGTGCACGCCGCAATCTGCATTTGAACAGTTTGGCATCACTCTCAAAGGAACACGTGATCTCATCAGTGAAGATGCGTCTCGTTTGGAAGCGACAGTCTCAGCCTTGCAGGAACAGGTGAATGCAATGCGTCTGCTGCCGCTGTCGACTGTATTCGAATTGTTTCCGCGCATGACGCATGATCTTGCTAAACAACAGGGTAAGGAAATTGAACTGCTGATTGAAGGCGGCGAGATCTGCGTCGACAAACGCATCCTCGAAGAAATGAAAGACCCGTTGATGCACCTGCTGCGCAATGCCATTGATCACGGCATTGAGCTACCTGCTGAACGTGAGCAATCGGGCAAGCATCAGACTGGCAAAGTCTGGCTGCGCGCAGTGCGGGAGGGTGAACAGTTACTACTGGAAGTGCGTGACGATGGACAAGGGTTGGATCTCGCCAAAATCAGGCAGGTTGCATTGCAGCGCCGCTTGTATGACGAAACTACGCTTGCCGCGATGTCCGTTACACAGTTGCAACAGCTGATCTTATTGCCGGGCTTTTCAACCAGCCGCCTGGTCACTGAACTGTCGGGTCGGGGGGTTGGTCTTGATGTGGTGCAAACCAACGTGGCACATTTTAAGGGTGAAATTCGCATCGAATCAGTATTGCATCAGGGCACAACGATACGCTTGCATTTGCCATCAGGATTCGTTACAAGCCGCCTGCTGATCATCGCTGTCGGTGAGCAGCAGTATGGCTTGCCGATTGAATTCATGCATCGTTCGCAGTTGCTGCATACGGAGGATATGTTCACGCTCGAAGGGAATATAGCCTTTGAGCTTGACGGACAGGCTGTGATTGCACCGCGATTGGCCCAGTTGCTGGGTATCCCCGGCAGCGGCAGTGAAATGGTGTGTATTGTGCTGCGTTCAGGTGATGACTTTCTGGGGTTGCGGGTGGATGCCTTGCTGGACGAACAGGAGGTGCTTGCAAAACCGCCGGGTGCGCCCATGCAGCGGGTGCGTAATGTTTCCGGTCTGGCGATGCTTAGCAACGGAACGATTTGCGTCGTGCTCAATCCTGCAGATCTTTATCTTACTGCACACAAGGGATTGCAGCTTGCCGAACTCGGCGGGCCGAATAATTTGCAATCCCTGATCCAAACTACGCAGTCCGATGATATTTCGCACGCAGCTCCCCGCACTCCGCAAGCAATCCTGCTGGTGGAAGATTCCGCTCTGGTACGCGCAATGGAAAAACGTATTCTGGAAGACGCCGGATACGAAGTGGTCACTGCCGTGGACGGGCTTGACGGTCTTGATGCGCTGGGTCGCAACCGTATTGCCGCCGTGGTATCGGATATTAGCATGCCTAATATGGATGGACTCACGCTCACCAGTCGCATCCGTCAGGAGGCGCGCTATCAGGATCTGCCGGTGATCCTGGTGACTGCATTGTCCTCCGATGAAGACAAGCGACGCGGCTTGGAGGTTGGTGCCAATGCCTATATCCCGAAGCCGTCTTTTGATCAGCGTCTCCTGCTAGATACACTCAAAAGACTCATTTGAGCGCGGAATGCGGGATATCCGATTGCGTATTCCGTGAAATAGTATTTTTGAATCTGACGCTACAGAAAATATTGTTTAGCCAGAACGGCAAAGGGAAAAAATGACTACTCCGCAATCCGTAATAAAAGTGTTGCTGGTTGATGACTCCCCGCTGGTGCTGCAAGTACTGCAACGCCAGTTGTCCAATTCGCCGGAAATTCAAGTGGTGGGAACCGCAGCCAATGGCAGTCTGGCGCTCAATCTACTGCCGGTTTTAAAGCCGGATGTGATCTGCACCGATCTGCACATGCCGGTTATGGACGGGCTGGAATTGACACGCGCTGTTATGGAGCATGATCCTCGTCCGATTCTGGTGGTGACTATTTCGGCGGAACCGGGCTCGCACAATGTGTTCAGTCTGCTCGAAGCGGGGGCCGTGGATATCTTTCCCAAACCAAAGGACATACTGTCGGCAGATCAGGATAAACTGGCTGCTGAGCTTGCCAGTAAAATACGCATACTTGCCGGTGTTAAGGTATTTCGACGCAACCATCATCCGTCAGTTAATGGTCCGCAGGTGCCTGAAGCAAAGGGAGCATTGCGCATGGTTGTGATTGGCGCTTCCACGGGCGGGCCGCAGGCGTTGCATGAAATTTTAAAAGCACTGCCAGCCGATTTTCCGATACCGGTGGTATGCGTTCAACATATCGGCAGCACCTTTGTAGCTGACCTCGTGTTATGGCTGCATCAAGCCTGTGCGTTACAGGTATGTGTGGCGGTACAAGGCGTCGTAGCCAAGCCGGGCGTGGTTTATTTTGCACCCGCTGAAGTACACCTTGAATGGGACGACGGCGGATGTTTTTTGCTATCCCGCTCGCCGCCTGTTGATGGACACCAGCCTTCCGTTACCGTTACGATGAATTCGGCGGCGCGTTGTTTTGGTGCCGCTTCGGCAGGTGTACTGCTGACGGGGATGGGAAGCGATGGTGCCGATGGCATGCTTAATATCGCAACAGCGGGCGGCATGACCATTGCACAGGATGAGGCAAGCTGCATTGTCTACGGCATGCCAAAAGCGGCCGTGGAACGGGGTGCTGTGCAAATCGTTTTGCCACTGGAAAAAATTGCGCAGGCGCTGAGAACGATTGCGGCAGGCCGGAGGCAGAATGGAAAATAAAAACGAACTGCATAAGCGAGCAGAAATTTCGGGTACTCCGCAATCCTCAGTCTATCATCCGTCGTCGGATGATATTCCGCAATTACAGGCAGGTTCTCTGCCGCTGCACAGCGACCCTTCCGCCGCACTCCGCATTCGGCACACAGCGGCTCCTCATTTAACTGCTCTGCAATCGAATGAAATTCTGATTGTCGAGGACAGCCCGGTAGAAGCTGAGATTCTGCGCCGTTCGCTGGTGAGGGCAGGGTATCGGGTGAGGATGGCGAAAAATGGTGAGGAAGGCTTGCAACTTGCGAGGCAGCAGCTTCCCGCTATCGTTATCAGCGACATTAATATGCCGGTCATGAATGGCTATCAGCTGTGTCACGCCATCAAATACGATGAGGTATTGTGGAATATCCCGGTGATCCTGCTGACAGTCTTGTCGGAACCGGAAGACATCATGCAAGCGATCAACAGTGGTGCTGACAGTTATATCATCAAACCTTTTGATGAAGCCACTCTGCTTGAACGGGTCCGTGCCTTGCTGTCTGTCCCTATTTTAATCAGGCGTAAAACCGAACGGCGTTCGGAAATTGTCGAATACAACGCTCAACATTACCGCATTACCGGAGGTAGTCAGCAGATACTTAATTTATTGCTTTCCGTGTTTGAAAATACACTGGCGCAAAACAGAGATCTGATCCGCATCCATGTTCAACTTAATCTGTTGAACGAGAATCTGGATGAACAGGTGAGGCAGCGCACCACAGAATTGTTGCTGGAAAAACAAAAGCTAGAGCAGGTGAACCGGACATTGCGTATACTTTCCGCCTGCAATGTAGCGCTGGTGCAATGCAAAACTGAGGACGAGTTGTTTGAGCGGATTTGTCGTCTTATTGTTGAACTTGGCTGCTATCAACTTGCCTGGGTAAGTTATCCGGGTGAGCAGCAAAACAGCATTCCCATCGCGCACTTTGGCAATGAAAACTTGTACCGGGTTCATGTTAATATCGAACTTGATCAAGCGCAGCCGTGGCATAGACTGACCCTTGCTGCCCTGCGTACTGGCCAAATTCAGATGTGCAACAATCTCAACGAAATAGCAGAAGGCAAGTTTGATGCATTGCGGAAAATGGGCGTGAAGGCAATTATTGCGCTGCCGCTCATTTTTAATGCAGAGTACGGCGTGCACCCGCAAGGGGTAGTCCGTGCGGCTCCCGAAGCTGAAGCTACGACCGTTACGCTCCTGAGTGCGGAACAATCGAATGCGATACAATTAAATTCGCACGCAGCAAGCAGCACACCGCACTCTGCAATCGTGTTTGCCGTGCTAAGCATTCTTTCTGCTGATGCTGCGGCTTTTGACGGCGTCGAGAGCCAGTTGCTTGAAGAACTAACGGCTGATCTTGCCTTTGGTATCAATAGTCTGCGTACCATTTCAGAACGCGATCGCGCTGTAACAGGCGAGCTTTTTGCCGCAGGCCGGCTGCGCCGTGTACTGGAAGAAACGATTACGGCTGTTGCACTCACACTGGAAAAACGCGATCCCTATGCCGCAGGTCATCAACAGCGGGTGGCGCGTCTGGCATCAAATATTGCTGCTGAGATGGGACTGGCTCCGCAACAGGTGGAAGGTATTCATTTTGGCGCACTGCTGCATAATATAGGCACGATCGCCATTCCGGCTGAAATTCTTAATCGCCCGGGGCAGCTGACAAATTTGCAATTTGCACTGGTTAAGCGGCATTCCCGAACCAGTTTCGATATTATCAAGGATATTTCTTTCCCCTGGCCTGTGGCGAAAATGGTATTGCAACATCATGAACGGATGAATGGTTCAGGCTATCCGCAGGGCCTTGTCGGGGAGCAAATCATGCTTGAGGCACGCGTGCTGGCTGTAGCGGATGTGGTGGAGGCAATGTTGGCGTACCGCCCTTACCGTGATGCACTGGACGTGGGGCAGACGCTGGAGATACTTGTTCAGGGGCGAGACAGTTTGTTTGATACTGCTGTCGTGAGTGCGTGTCTGAACGTGTTCAGGAAACAAGGCGGTGATTCATGATTGATATCTGTAATCCGGTCGCACTGCGAGCGGCAGCAGAAGCGAAGCTGGCAAACTCATCCGATATTTCACCCCTGTCAGGTGATGAATTATTGCATGAATTACAGGTGCATCAACTCGAACTGCAGATGCAAAATGAAACTTTGCGTCAGTCGCAGCTTGAACTTGAGGCCTCTCGCGATCGTTATATCGATTCATATGAACTGGCTCCGGTGGGTTTTATCACGCTGAACCGCCAGGGGATGATTACTGCTGCAAATCTGACTTGTGCAGCGCTTTTGCAGGTAGGCCGGCTTGATTTACTCAAGCACCGCTTCGATGCATGGATTGTGAGCCAGGATGTTGAACGCTGGCGTAATCACTTGACCGGTTTGTGGCAAGGACAGAACACATCAAGTTGTGAAGTGCGGCTCAAATGCAGGGATGGAACAACGCTGCCTGTTTTGCTGTCCTTCATGGGGGTGCCGGAGGAAGCCACCCCGTTGATGCATATCGCACTGACCGACATCAGCGAACGCGTACAAACTGAAAGCTCGCTAAAAACATCCAGAAAGCTGGCTCAGGATGTTATTGATGGCAGTACAGCGATAATTTATGCAGCAGATAAGCAAGGTAGATTCATTCTGGTAAATAAAAAACTGCTGGCAATTCTAAATCTTGAAAAAGACCAGTTGATTGGCAACAGCAGAGAAAAATTTTTACCTGCTGATATTGCCGGGGAACACAGCAAAAATGATTTAACCATCATTAAGACGGGTGTGGCTGAGTCGTTTGAAGAACATAACATTGAGGCGGATGGCATGCATGTTTATTGGTCGCAAAAATTTCCGTTGTTTGATGAAGCGGGGCTTGTGACCGGTGTCTGCGGTATTTCAACCGATATTACCGAGTACCATCATCTGATGAAGGAAAACCTTGACGCCGTTATTCGATTTAAGGCGGTACTCACGAACGCCATCAGTGCGATTGCGGCCACGCTGGAACAGCGCGATCCATATACGGCCGGTCACCAGCGCCGCGTGGCTGAACTGGCGGCGGCGATCGGCAGGGAAATGGGACTGAGCGCTGACGTTATCGAAGGTATTTATCTCGGCGGGCTGATCCACGATATCGGAAAAATCTCCGTACCGGCGGAAATTCTGTGTAAACCAGGGCACCTTAATGAGATTGAGTCTGCGTTGATCAAGGAGCATGCCGAAGCCGGTTACCAGATCGTCAAGGATATTGATTTTTTCTGGCCTGTGGCCGAGATGGTTCATCAGCATCATGAACGTCTGGATGGCACAGGTTATCCTCAGCAACTGGCAGGTGCTGCGATCATACAGGAAGCGAGAATTCTTGGGGTAGCCGACGTAGTTGAGGCGATGTCGGCTAATCGGCCCTATCGCCCCGGATTGGGCATAAAGGCAGCGCTTAATGAAATTACGCTTGCCCGTGGTATTGGACTTGATGCCGCCGCAGTGGATGCTTGCTTACGTTTGTTCAATGAACAGAGCTTTGTGTTTAGTAAATGAGGTGCTCCGTGCAGAATCATGCCTGAAAGTGGACTGATAGCTGCGATAAGGCGTTTGCTCGCGCAGAAAATTGGCTTGCACATTCCCGAGGAGACAGAAGATCGTTTTGTCTCGACAGTGCAGCAACGCGCCGCTAAACACGCCTCTTTGGCCGCCTACCATATTTTTTTGCAGGGTAATCAGTCATCGGCTGAATGGGCGTTGCTGGCACGCTTGTTCAGCACTGGCGAGACCTATTTTTTTCGCGATCACGGGCAGTTTGACCTGCTGCGCTTGCGCCTGTTGCCTGAATTGATTGCAGGGCATCGCGATGACAAGAGACTAAGTCTATGGAGTGCAGCCTGCGCCAGCGGCGAGGAGGCTTATTCGCTGGCGATGCTGGTGGATATGTTGTTGCCGGCGCGGGAAGGCTGGAAAATTGATATTTTCGGCACTGACATTGATACCCTGGCGATCGAAAAAGCGAAGGCGGCGCGCTACGGTTTGTGGTCGTTCCGCATGGTGCCAGACGAAATAAAACAGCGATACTTCCATGAGGAATTCGAGGGGCGAAATCCGCAGTGGACTAAGAATCCACAATCCGTAACCGGCAATCCGCAAGCACCACCGGGCACCGGGCATTTTTTTGTGCTGGATGAACGCATCCGCAGTATGGTGCAATTTTGTACCGGCAATCTGCTGGATGATACTGGCATGCACGATATGGATCTGATCCTGTGCCGCAATGTGTTCATCTATTTTGATCCTGTTGCGATATTGACCGTGGCCAATAAACTGGCCCTGGCCTTACGGGCAGGGGGGTATCTGATGAGTGCACACACTGAACTGAACGGGTACAAGCTGCCTGAACTGGAATCCAGATTATTTGCCGAGAGCTTAGTGTATCAGCGCCGGACGCTTGCGTTTGTTGAGCCGGCTATTCGCCGGGTGCCGCTCAGGGATGCGATTCGCCCAGCCCCAGCTACAAAGGGGCTTCTTCCCGCTTCTTCAGTAATTAATCAGCATGCTCGTGACACGTTAAAATCTTCAGTAAAGGCATATGGTTTAACGCAGCTTAAGCTGGCACAGCGACTGGCGGAGCAGGGTGAGTTCGAACAGGCTGAACTATTGTGTAATGAGATATTAGCGGCGGATACACTGGCAAGCTCCGTGTATTTTTTACTGGCGCAGTTGGCTGAAGTTAAAGGCGATGTTCAAAAGGCCATATTGCTGCTGAGCAAGGCACTGTATATTGATCATGACTTTGTGGCCGCACATCTGGAAATGGCGGCGTTATTTGAGCGAGCAGGCAACATATCGCGCGCGCATGCGCTGAGGCAAGCTGCCCTTAAACTTGTCCGCGCCATGCCAGCCGATGAAATCATCGTGCAATATGAAACGACAGCAAACGAGTTGGCATTATGGCTGGCCAAGTGGGAATAATCGTCAGACTCCCGGTTTCAAGCCGGCAAAAATTGTTATTTTTGAGCTTAAATACGCACAATCATAGTATGAGAATTGCTGTTACCCAGTTAAAATGGCAAGACTATCACCCCGCATGCCGGTAAATGCCGGAAATTCCAGATTTATGACATCGCAGGTACGAAAAAAGTCCGTAAAATGCGGTTTAACTGACCTTGGCGTAAACTTTTTATGAAAATCTAAGGGGTAGTATCGTATGGACAATATGCTGAGCATGTAATATTTTTGGTAAAAACAATGCGTTTAAATTTATCTGTCGTTTTTTTGATTCTGATTTTTTCTCTGTCCGGTTGTGGCGGCGGAAGTGGCGCTGCAGGAAGTGCGCCGGTAACAGTCACTGACTACAATATAGGGGGTACAATTTCCGGTCTGACAGGTTCATTGGAACTGCAGGACAATAATAACGATAACCTTGCCGTTTCAGCCAATGGCAGCTTTATTTTTGCAACGCCGGTCAGCAACGGCGGCGTTTACAGTGTCACTGTCGTGACTCAACCATCCGGTCAAACCTGTTCAGCAAGTAGCAATGCGGGGACGGTTTCCGGGAGCAACGTTAGCAATGTGACGGTAACCTGTTCGCCCAATTCTTATACTTTGATTGGCAGTGCGACGGGGTTGACGGGAACCTTGATACTCCAGAATAACAATGGTGATAACCTGACGGTAGCTGGTGACGGCAGTTTTACTTTTGCCAAAGCGGTAGCCAGCGGTAGTCCGTACAATGTAAGCGTGCTCTCAAGTCCGGCAGGGCAAAGTTGCTCAATTACCAACAGTAGCGGCACGATGGCATTAGCCAATGTCAGTAATATTTCAGTCAGCTGTGTCGCTAACACTTACACCATAGGCGGTGCGGTAACGGGGCTAACCGGTACGCTGATTTTGCAGGACAATGCTGGCGATAACCGCAGTGTCACAACTAACGGTAATTTTACCTTTGCCACCGCAGTTTCGAACGGCGGGCTGTATAAAGTGACCATTCAGACCCAACCCCCCGGTCAAACCTGTACTGCAAGCAGCAATACGGGTACCGTCTCCGGGAGCAACGTTAGCAATATCACTGTGACCTGTTCGACCAATTCATATAGCGTGGGCGGCAGCGCTGCGGGATTGACGGGTTCCTTGATGCTGCAGGATAACAACGGTGATAACCTGACGGTAGCTGGTGGCGGCAGTTTTACTTTCGCCAGTAGGGTAGCCAGCGGTAGTCCGTACAATGTAAGCGTGCTCTCAAGTCCGGCAGGGCAAAGTTGCTCTGTTGCCAACAGTAGCGGCACGATGGCATTAGCCAATATTACTAATATTACTGTCAGTTGTGCCAGCAATACCTATACTATCGGCGGTTCGGTTTCGGGATTGACGGGCAGCATGACATTGCAGGACAACGGCGCTGATAGTCACACAGTTTCAGGCAACGGCATCTTCACCTTTTCAGCCGCAGTCGCTAGCGGAAATGCTTATAGTGTCGCTGTCCAGACACAGCCTCCCGGGCAAAGTTGCACTGTGACGGGCGGCGGTGGTACTGCAACAGCGAATGTTGGCAATGTGTCGGTAGTTTGTACAAATCTGTTTAGTTCGCTCACCTTGAGTTTGCCTGCACGGGCTATTACGCCTGCTAACCTTGCTGTGATCGTTGCCGCCAATGATCCCTTGTCGCCCTCCATCGCCAGTTATTATCAGACAGCACGCGGTATTCCCGCCGCAAATATCATCAGTGTGAATCTGCCGGTTATAGGCTCTGACACGATTTCAGATGCCGATTTTGCAACTTTAAAAGCGGCGATAGATGCCCGGTTGCCATCCGGTGTGCAGGCGACACTGTTGACCTTTACCCAACCGTCGCGTGTTGTAGGTAGCGGTTCATGTACCATGAGCATCACCAGCGCGATGGTGTTTGGTTTTAACGCAAGCTATTGTGCAAATAGCTGTGCGGCAACGACCGCGTCCCCCTATTACAACTCCGAATCCGCCAGTCCATGGGCTGACTATGGGATGCGTCTTTCGATGATGCTGGGTGCCACTTCTTTGTCTGCCGCGCAAGCACTGATCAAGCTGGGCGTCAGCGCCGACGCAACATATCCGCCGGGCGATGGCTATTTAATGCGCACCAGCGACGTGCAACGCAGCGTGCGTTATTCGGATTATCTGACTTTGCCTCAACTGTGGACGGGAAATTCGGGTATTACGCTCACCTATATTGATAACGCTGCGGGTGCTTCAAGTGACAGTATCTTAAACAAAAAAAGCGTGCTGTTCTATTTTACCGGCTTAACTACAGTCCCCAATATTGCCAGCAATACCTATCGTCCCGGCGCGATAGCTGACAGCCTGACTTCATTTGCTGGTTATTTGCCGGGCGGTAATGGTCAAATGCCCGTCAGCGATTGGCTGACAGCAGGCGTGACTGCCAGTTACGGTACGGTAGCTGAGCCTTGTAACTATACGCAAAAATTTTCACAGGCCTCGGTGCTGATTGATCAGTATTACCGCGGGGCTACGTTGATTGAAGCTTACTGGAAATCGGTACAATGGCCGGGGCAGGGCTTGTTCGTCGGTGAACCGCTGGCGCAACCATACAGGGATAATTCAAGCTTTACCATCAGCGGTAGCCAATATGTGTTTAACACCCGAACCATGCGTGCGAACAGCAATTACTCCTTGCAGTACCTGTCCCCTGCGTCCGTTAACTGGCAGACTTTAGCCTCTTTCAAGGTGACGCGTGCGCAGCCGAATATTTTGTCAGCACCGCTACCGCCTGTCAGCGCCACGCAGATACGCTGGGTGGGGCCTTGTCCCAAAGATGTTGCAACGCAATGCGTATTGCGTGCTTCACCTTGATTCTTAACAGGCCGACTTTGCTATTGTCGGTTTTCCGGCTCAGCCCGTTGTTTTGGATGGCGGACTAGAATTGTTCGTTTTCGCCCAGATAGCGCCATTGTCCGGCTGGTAAGGCACCCAGTTTGATTTTGCCGATACGGATACGTTTCAGGCCGGTAACGGTCAGTCCCACCAGTTCACACATGCGACGGATCTGGCGTTTCTTGCCTTCACGCAGTATGAAGCGCAACTGGTCTTCATTTTGCCAGCTCACTTTGGCCTGTTTGAGGTATTCACCATCCAGCTTCAGTCCCTGGCACAGCAGCGCCAGTCCCGACGATTCCAGCTTGCCCTGCACACGCACCAGATATTCTTTATCAACTTTGGAGTCTTCGCCTATCAGTTGTTTGGCAACACGGCCATCTTGCGTCAAGATGAGCAAACCTTGTGAATCGATGTCCAGACGGCCTGCCGGAGCAAGACCGATGAACTGACTGCGATGAAATTTGACAGGCGAAGGGTCCTCGCTCCAATGAGTGGCTTCATCAAGCAAGGCTGAGGCGGGTTTATAACCGTGTTCAGCCTGTCCGGATACATAGCCTACCGGCTTATTGATGAGGATCGTGACGCGCTCATGCTGTACGATTTGGGCGGCGGTGCGCAGTGTGATCTGCTGAGTGGGCAAGACTTTGCTGCCCAGCAGATTGACGGTTTCGCCATCCACATCGACCCAGCCTTTTTCGATGTAGGTATCCGCTTCGCGGCGTGAGCAAAGTCCCAGTTCGGACATGCGTTTTGAGAGTCGAATTTTTTCCATGGCTATCTTAAAATGTATTGCTATTAATCAAGGCGCGATTTAATCACAAAGCAGCCTGTTCCGAGTAATAAAATAGTCATAAAACATAAATAAAGCCTGAACAGGCCGAAAAATTGCGCTGAACAGTTAAGTTTTGTTGACCGGCAACACCGCCGAACTGATCTTACATGAGATAAGGGCATTTCTCCGCCGGGGAACCATATCTGCAAATGCCGAATTTAAAGGCTATTGGGACTTTGTAATTCAGGGGTGATTAAAATGCGCAGCATATATTTCAACTGAAATGCTGACGAACAAGGGAGAGTTCATCGCCGACGGGTGCCTGAATCGTTGCAAGGGCATTTCGTCATAGCTGAGTTGCGTGCCTGTATTTTGTATCAACATCATCACACCCACCCGTTATTGCCGGGGCAATTGCCTGAATGGGATGTCGGTATTTCCACAGGCCGGATTGATGCGTTGTGCCGGTAAACAAGCCTCTCGTGATGAAAAGGACGCTGCGCTGGTAACCGGACAAGAACACATTACGCTCGACGACTCACGTGTGCATTATCAAGGCTGGCTACACCACACAATCCTCAACAACAGCGATTTTTGCCAGACTTCGTTTTGAATTGAGAATTGCCGGCGGATAAACAGCGTGGGGGGCTGCTGCTGTATGATGAGGGTGCCTTGTCAGAGTGGGGAGAGTAATAATTTACAGGGGTATGGTAGACTTCTCACTACCTTAGGAAATTAACGAAAGAGATGAAATGATAAGCAATACACAACTAGCCAGTCTGCTCGTGCAAACCGGCACATCATCAACGGTGGGAGAGCGCGCAGATCGAAGTGATTTACTGAAGCTGGCACAGGCGATCTACAAGCAAGGTGTGGAAGACTCGGCTTATACCGCGCTTGGATGCGTAACTGCCCTGGAAGATAAAGATTACTCAGGCTACGCAACATCCGTGGTGGTGCTGTCAATCCGTAAGCTGGGAGACGCTGCATAAACGCTATTCACCAGCACTGCGCTATGTGATTCATAAAGCGCTTTATCAAAACAAAGCCTGCGCAGCACTGCAAACGCTGCGGGTTTCATAACAGATATTAAGTGGCTAATACCGGGTGGTTGATTCCCTTTTTCTGCCCCCTGTCTCAACCGGACTGTTTTACATTTCACCGGCTTGCGCCTGACTTCTACTGGCATGTTTCCCTGTTACGCCAGTCCGTGCCTGAATTCATTTCAGCCGCACCTGACTTTATTTAAGCTGATATTTCAGAGCTAGCGAGAGATTTACTTTCGCGCGCCGCCGACTTGCTCGCATAAGATTTCAGTAACGACAATAAGACTCCTGCGGATTTAACTCCTTACTAACTGGCAGGCCAGGGTTCTGCGGGTGAGCCTATCCATCGGGTACCCTGAGGAATATTTTCCCCTTTCAGAATCAGGGTGAGCGGCCCAAGGGTTGCGCCATTGCCGATATGTGCGCCGTAAAGTATGGTTGTGCGCGCACCGATGGTGACGCCTTTGCCGATATCGACCTTGCCGATTTTCATGATACGATCTTCGAACAAATGCGTTTGCGGGCCGCACCAGCTATTTAGTACTGAATAGTCCCCAATGCTGACGCAGTCGAATTCAGTCAGTTGCGTGGTATCCATATAAATTCCTTTACCCATTTTGCAGCCTAGCAAACGCAAACAGGGCGGCAGCATCGGGGTACCACGCAAAAAATCGACAAAATTGGGCACGGCGATAGACTCATACAAATTAGTGACAGCCTCGCTGGTCCAGACAAAGGGCGTCCACATGGGGGCGGAGCAGGGTTTGTAGCGGCCTACGATCAGCCATTTGATGAGCACGACAAATAAAAATGAACCAATCCCGTAGAGAAAACCCGCTAAAGACAATGCCAGCACGGTATCGGCAACACGTCCTGCGCCGGCTAATGGCATCACCAGTGCGACGGTGAGATAACCTACTGCGATAACCACGGCCATCGGCATGACGATGCGCAGCGCCTCGACAAAACCGCGGCTCAAGCGCCTGACAAGGCTGGGGTGAAAGGTGAGTTTAGGGTCAAAGCCTGCAAATTGTTCGCGTGCAGGTAAAATAATCGGCGGGTTGCCAACCCAGGTTTCGCCCGGCTTCATGCGCTCATTGGCAGGAACACTAGATTGCACGCCGATCAACACATCATCGGGTAAGATGCTGCCATCGGGCACAAAGGCACCATTACCCAGAAAGGTACGGTCGCCGATCACCGTCGGACGCAAGCTCATCCAGCCACCCTCGATGCGCTCGTCACCGAGCATGACACCATCTGCGACGAAACTGTCAGTGCCTATGGTGAGCATGTCAGGCACCACACCCAGCGCGGTGGAAATTTCAGTGCCGGGGCCGACTTTTGCGCCGAGCAGCCGGTACCACCAGGGCGCATAGACCGTGGCATACAGCCCATGCAAGACAAGCAGGCTGGATTCCTGAATCTGATTGCCCAGCCATTTAGCAAAATATACCGGGCTATGCACAGTCCAGCTGCCTTCCTTTAATCTGGGCAGCACTACCCAGCGAAAACCGGCTGAGGCGAGTATAGTCGCAACTACCAGCACGGCGCTGGCAGGAATGGCCAGCAGCAGATAAGTAAAAAAGGCGGTCATAGGATAAACATGTGCATCCACGTCGATTATCCAGCGTCCATCAATCCAGTCTATCAGAATAAAACTGGGGAATACCGGCAGGAAAAACACCACGGCAACCAGATTGGCACCCAGGATGTAAAACAGGGTTTCCATGGCTTTACGTCCGACTGAAATTTGCAAGCGCGGACGGCGAGCGGCGATATCGACTTTACTGAAAAAATTTGCGGGCGAGCCTTCCCATCGCTGGGCTGCCGGGATAGATTGCCCGGGGGGCAGCGAGGATAGTCCGCCCAGATGTGCAAAGTCGCCAATCGCAGTACCCCCCTCCATCACCGCGTAGGAATCCACTACAGCCTCATTACCTATGCTGATCTGCCCTAAAATCAATTCACCGCGTTCGACTCGGGCGTTCTCCAGATTCACCGAAGCGCCTATGGACACACCATTGCCAATAGAAAGCAAATCGGGGACGCGAACTGACACCGCGCCGATCAGCACATTAGTGCCTATTTTCGCGCCCAGTGCGCGCAAATACAAGGCGTTGAGAGAGGAACCTGACAAAAGGTGGCGGGGTGGCACCTCGGAAATCCGGTCAATCAGCCACCAGCGAAAGTACACGACACCCCACAGAGGGTAACGGCCGGGTTTAAGACGACCGACCACCAGCCATTTGGCGGCGATGACAAACAGAAAACTGCTGCAATTGGCGAGCAGGTAAACCAGCAGGGAGGCGAAGATGGCAAGCGTCATGCTGTCACCGGGATCGCCTGTGAAATAATGATAGGTGAAGAAGGGCGATAACCACTGTGTCATCTTCAGGCACACCAGCGGCGGAATGGTGGCTGCCTGTGCCAGACTGCACAGGATGCGACGCAATCTGGGTGTCTCAACGATTTCAGCTGTCGCTGCCGCACCGGATGTTTGCTTTTTTGCCAGCGCTGCAGCAATGTCGCCAATTTTTCTTTGGCAATAAATATCATGCACGGTTGCATTGGCAAAACGACTATCTTCGCGCAATTTAGATACCAGGCGTGCCGCCAGCAGAGAGTGCCCGCCCAGATCACTAAAAAAATCGGCTCCGCGCAGCAAGCATTGTCCGGGAAAAAGATCTTTTAAACAGGCAAATAAAACGACTTCTGCGGTGCCTTCCGGCAGATCTGATTCATCTTCGCTATTGAAAACGATTACGCTCAACGGCAACAGGCGTAGTGCATTCCGGTCGATTTTTCCGGATGTCAGGCGTGGTAGTCGCTGTACAGATTCGAAACGTGCCGGAACCATATAGGGTGGCAGTTGGGCGGCAAGGTTTTTACGAAGTTCAGAAGGTGCCGGGATGGCCTCTGTACTGGCGACATAAAAAGCGATGAGCTGTTCCACTTCGCCGATATTCCTGAGTACCACAGCTGCGGTAGCGATGCCGGACTCTTTTGCCAGTACCGCCTCGATCTCGCCCAGTTCCACACGAAAGCCGCGAATTTTTATCTGGTCATCCACGCGGCCTAAGCACTGAATGTTGCCGGCCAGATCAATACGTGCCAAATCGCCGGTGTGATACAGGCGTGCTTCATGTTCATTCTGCGAATAGGGATTGGCGACAAATTTTTCAGCGGTCAGATCGGGCCTGCCAAGATAGCCTTCTGCGACACCGGGGCCGATGATGCACAACTCGCCGGTTTCACCCTGCGGTAATAATTTAAGTTCACTATCGGCCACCAGTAGCGCGTAATTGGGCAGCGGTTTGCCTATGGTGACAGTCTCGCCGCGATGCAGGCTGGCGATACTCGCCGAAACAGTGGCCTCAGTCGGGCCGTAGGTATTGAAAAGCTGTCGTTCAGGGGTGGCCCAGCGTTCGACCAGTGCCTGGGGACACATCTCACCACCCAGGTTGATTAGCCGCAGTCCGGGCACATCATGCGGGAAAAGCGAGAGCAGGGTAGGGACTGCATGCAAAACGCTTATTTTGTTGTTTTCCAGCGCCTGCACAAGCGCATCCGGATCGCCTACGATCTCTTTTTCTGCCAGCCATAGCGTTGCGCCGACCAGATAGGAAATCCAGATTTCCTCAAAGGACATATCGAATGCGACTGAGAAGCCCTGATAGACACGGTCGTTCTCATCTATACCGAGCACTTCATTTTCACTGCGCAGGAAATGGCTTATGCTGCGATGACTGATCGCTATGCCTTTGGGTTTTCCTGTAGAACCTGAAGTGTAAATCACGTAGGCGGTGCAATCCGGCGTGAAACCATCGCCACGGCGCAGTTGCGGCACATCAACGGGTAATAGCAGATCTTCCAGTATCCACAGCGGGCACGTACAATCTTTAAGTGACGCAAGTTGCGAGCGGCAGGTAAGTAGTCCCGGACTTTTTGCGTCATCCAGGCACACTTCAATTCTTGAAATGGGTATGTCTGCATCAAACGGCAACCAGGCGGCAGCGGCCTTGGTAATGCCTGCCTGGGCGATCAGCAAATCTATCCCGCGTGGCAACCATAATCCCACGACCTGGCCTGGTTTGATGCCTATACCGATCAGAAAGCTGGCGACTCTGTCTGCAGCCGTATTCAGTGCTGCATAACTTAAGCTATGCTCGCCCAAGACCAGTGCCGTTTTGTCAGGCAATCGACGCGCTGTGGCTTCAAGCAAATCAGGGAGTGTTTCGTTTTTGAGGAGGTCAGGGCGATGCGGGCCGCGCAGAATCATATCGGGATATCTCAAGGTTTACAGCAAAAGCCTGCATTTTATCATATCGTCATGCTCACATCCTGTTTCACGGAGGCTTTAGCGGCATAACGGGGGGATATGCAGCGAAATTTCAGTTTATTCATCAGCCATTTGACGATTATTAAGGCCTGGTATTGAAAACTGATTTTCTAATGCCGGTGCTGATGATACGTATCAGGAAAATGCGGGTGAATATGTTTCAGTGGATCGTGCCGGTGAACATGTCGACATGACGCTCCTTATATTGCCAATAATCGCAGTCAATCTCTTCGATAACGGCTAAGGTCTTCACGTTTTCCAACAAGGGTATCGCCTGTTTGCATTCCGCTTCCTGCCCGCCGGTCAAAGTCAACTTTAGGGGTATGCCATGAGCATCGCAAACTCTTGATACACCAATTTTGGCAAAGGAATACCGGCCGCTATATCCGGATTATTCGATTAACGTTTGACAATCAAGATGAATTTCGATAGCCTGAGCCTATGCCGTTGAGCTTAATAAAATTTGTCGCTGTGTTTCTCGCTATCTGGCTGCCGTTGTTTAGCGGCGCTGCGCTGGGGGCCAGTGTATCCATGCAGATGCCGCGGGGTACTTGCCATGAAATGGCGATGGATGATGGCTCTCACGACCTCCACGCTTCTGCGCACGATCAGCATGGCTGTAGCAACTGCAGCATCTGTCATCTGGCGTGCGGCAGTTATCTGGGGGCTCAGCAAATCCAAACCTTGGAAACTTTGCATGTTGCCGGTTTAGTGACGCCCTATCTGTTCTCGTTTCACTCCATTACCTCCACGCCTCTCGTTCCTCCTCCCCTCGTTTAGCATCAGTACAGGACGAGTCCGTCTGTCAGTTCCATCGTTCTGAATTCAACTCGTCGAGCATTAAGCGGTGCTTTCACTCGTCAGCGTTTTACCTGCGTGTTAACTGCAATCAATAATTAAATTTCGCGTTTATACAATATAAAACATAAACTTGGAGCACTATCATGAGAAATATTATCAAGACCTGCCTGTTCTTGCTGGCATGCAGTAGTGCGATGGCGGCGGAGCCACAACCGATGAACCACCAGGCAATGACAGCCGGGCCGCAGTGGATTGATGGCGTAGTAAAAAAGATTGATCCGAAAAATGCAAGGGTCACAGTGATGCAATCTGCAATAGACGGGGTGATGCCGGCTATGATCATGAGTTATCAGGTGGCGGCTGAACAATCCCTTAAATCCATACAAACGGGTAACAAGGTGCGCTTCATTCTTGCAAAGAACGTTGTAACCCATATCGAAGCGGTTAAATAATCCATGCCCGCGATGCGTTAAACCTTACAGTGTATTGCGGGACAGTGAGGTATTAAGATGAAAAATTTGAATATTATAACGTTGCTGGGCTGTTTTTTAAGCGGGGCGGTAATGGCTGTACCTTTAGGGGCGGATGTACAGGGCTTGCTGCGTTATGCGAAGGAGCATAATCCCGAATTGGCGGCGATGCGCTATGAGGCCGATGCGGCATCCATGCGTGTACAACCCGCAGGCGCGTTGCCCGATCCGGTGCTGCGTACTGAATTGATGGACATTGCCAACCAGGGCACCAATAGACAGGCAAGTTTACTGCCTTCCGGAGTGGCAAGTACGCGTTATTATCTAATACAAAGTGTGCCCTGGTTCGGCCGCCTTGAGCTGCAAAGCGACGTTGCCAAGGCACAGCTTGCCGGCGCGCGGGGTCAAATTGCCGCTACCTGGGCGGATTTGAGCAGTAAAATCAAAGCGGCCTATGCGATGAATTACTACCTGGCAGACAGTATCAGGCTGACGCGGGAAACGCTGGATTTGACCCGTCATCTTGAACAAATCGCGCAAACACGTTACGCAAACGGGCTGGGCAAACAGCAGGAAGTGATACGCGTGCAACTCGGTATGACTGATTTACAGACCCGCTTGCTTGACTTGGGCAATGAGCAGCATCATGCCCACACCAGGCTAAACGCCTTGTTGGCACGTCCTGCTAATGCCGAACTGGCTGAACCACTGCAGTTACGTCCGTTACCTGTACCCGCCCGGCTCACCACGCTGGAAGACAGCTTGCGCGCGCACAATCCGCTGTTGCAGGTAGCGGATGCGGGTATCAGTGTCGACGCCAAGCGCCGCGATCTTGCCTATAAAAACCGCTACCCGGGATTTACCTTAGGTGTTGCACCCACTCAGAGTGGCAGCACCGTGAAGAGCTGGGATCTAATGGTCGAATTCAATATTCCGTTGCAGCAGGAATCTCGTCGCTCGCAGGAGGGGGAAGCGGAAGCGCAACTGCTGGCATCCACGGCAAGACAAGCCTCGCTGCTCGACCAGATGCTGGCTGACTTGTCCGAAAGCATCTCGGGACTTGCGTTGGCACAGCAAACTTGCCAGATCATTACGGCGCGTCTCTTGCCGCAGGCCGAATCGAGTTTTCAATCCTCGCTGAGTGGCTATACGACCGGTAAAGTTGATTTTTCCACGCTGCTGGATGCTCAACTGCAAATCCTCAAAGCACGTCAGCAAAGTATCAAATCACGGTATGAAGCACAATTACGCCTGGCTGAAATTGAACGCCTGATTGGAGAAGAATTATGATCAAATTCAATTTGATAGCAGCTATTGTTGCCATTCTGCTTGCAGTCGCTACAGGCAGCTACTGGCTGGGTAGCCATAGAGGACAGGATGCAGTATTCAGAATTCAGGATTCAGGAAAATCTGAAACTGTAAACCAAAAACCGCAAACTGAAAGCAGAAAACTGCTGTATTACCGCAACCCGATGGGCCTGCTCGACACCTCGCCAGTGCCCAAAAAAGACAGTATGGGCATGGAATATGTAGCGGTTTATGATAGAGACGCACCCGCAGAGGATGGCGCAGTCAGCATCAGTGTGGCAAAGGTGCAAAAACTCGGCGTGCAGAGCGAAGCGGCCGCGTTGCGCAACCTGAATAAGTTGATTCAAGTCACAGGACGTATTGAGGTCGACGAACGGCGCATTTACGCCATTTCACCGAAGTTCGAGGGTTGGGTGGAAAAACTTTATGTGAACAGCACAGGTGAGGCCGTCAGCAGGGGCCAGGCACTGTTCGATGTGTACAGTCCTGAATTAATATCCGCGCAGCGCGAATATGAAATTGCCGCGCAAGCCGAAAAATCGCTTGCAAATACAGACCCGGATAGCAAAGCCGGCATGAAGCAACTGGCGGACGCCAGCCTGGCACGCCTTGCCAACTGGGATATTACCCCGGCTGAACTTAAGCAATTAATGTCAGGAAAAGCCAGGCGCAAGCTAACCTATTACGCACCGGTGTCGGGTATCGTGCTGGAAAAAAAGGCGGTACAAGGCGCGCGCTTCATGCCGGGTGAGACGTTGTATCAGATCGCCGACTTATCGCAGGTTTGGGTCTTGGCAGATGTCAACGAGCAGGATATTGCACAAATAAAAGTCGGCAGCAAAGTCCGGATTAATATTACGGCATATCCTGATAAGAACTTCGTTGGGAAAATCGCCTTCATCTATCCTACTTTAAATGCAGCGAGCCGCACGGTACAGGTGCGCATGGAACTGGCAAATCCGCAGGGGCAGTTCATGCCTGCAATGTTCGTCAGCGTGACGCTGCCGACAGGTGAGGGTGGCAAAGTACTCTCTGTTCCCGCCTCAGCGGTGATTGACAGCGGAACGCGTCAGATCGTGCTGGTGCAACAGGCCGTGGGCCGCTTTGCACCGCGTACGGTCAGGGTGGGGCAACGCGGTGTGGATTTTGTCGAAATACTTGATGGCGTTCGTGAAGGCGAGCAGGTAGTCACATCCGCCTTATTCCTGATCGATGCGGAAAGCAATCTCAAGGCCGCATTAAACGGATTGGGCACACCGGCTGCTGTTCACGCCGCTTCTGCCAAAGTGAAGGCGATAGTGCATCAAGCCACTGGGGTGCTCAATAGCATCAATGCGGACGGCACGGTGAGCATCACACATGATGCGATAAAAACACTTGGCTGGCCTGCCATGACGATGGAGTTTGCACTTGCCAATTCGCAGCTCTCCTATGGAATCAAGCCCGGCACTGCGATCAGTTTCGAGCTTGTCGAACGTGCACCCGATGAATGGGTGATCACTAAACTGCTAGCCCGTCACGAGATGCACTGACATGCTTGAAAAAATCATAGAGTGGTCTGCACGTAACCGTTTTCTGGTCATTCTGGCAACGGTATTTATCGTTCTGGCAGGGATTTATGCAGCAATAAAGACGCCGCTGGATGCTTTACCGGATCTGTCTGATGTACAGGTAATTGTTTACACAGAATATTCAGGTCAGGCGCCGCAGGTGGTCGAGGATCAGGTCACCTATCCGCTCACCACCGCAATGCTGGCAGTGCCCAGATCCCGTGTGGTGCGTGGATTTTCCTTCTTCGGCGCCTCGTTCGTTTATGTGATTTTTGAGGATGGCACCGATATCTATTGGGCGAGATCGCGAGTGCTGGAGTATCTTAACAGCATTGCAGGGCGCATGCCCAAAGGCGTATCGCCGCAACTGGGGCCGGATGCGACCGGCGTGGGCTGGGTGTATCAATACGCGGTATTAAGTGAAAAGCACAATCTCGCCCAACTACGTACCATGCAGGACTGGTATTTACGTTATCAGTTGACCAAGGCGCATGGCGTGGCCGAAGTGGCAAGCATTGGCGGTTTTGTACAGCAATATCAGGTGACGGTTGATCCTGTGAAACTGCGTGCTTACGGGATTCCCTTGAGTCTGCTCTCAAAGGTTATCAGGGATTCCAACCAGGATACGGGTGCGCGCGTGGTGGAGATGTCCGAGACCGAATACATGGTACGCAGCCGTGGCTATTTGCGCGGCAAGTCTGATATCGAAAGTCTGCTGGTAAAGTCGGACCGTGGCACGCCGGTGTTGCTGCGCGATATCGCGCATGTCGATCTGGGGCCGGATGAGAGACGCGGCTTGACCGAATTGAACGGGGAGGGCGAAGTAGTATCCGGCATCACGATTGCGCGTTACGGCGTCAATGCGCTGGAAGTCATTAAAAACATCAAGCAAAAAATTGCCGAAGTTTCCGCCGGCTTGCCGGATGGCGTTCATATTCAGACTGTCTATGACCGCTCCGAACTGATACAGCGTGCAATCAGTACGCTAAAACATACCCTGCTGGAGGAAGGCGTGATCGTGGCGCTGGTATGCGTGGTGTTTCTGATGCATGTGAGGAGCGCATTGGTGGCCATCCTGATGTTGCCGGCAGGTGTGCTGATTGCCTTCATTGCCATGCATGCACTGGGAATGAATGCCAATATTATGAGTCTGGGCGGCATTGCGATTGCTATCGGTGCGATGGTGGATGCGGCGATCGTGATGATAGAAAACGCGCATAAGCATATCGAGCGATTAAAGGCGGGGGAGTCTCGAGCCGAGGCCATCATTGCCGCCTGTCGCGAAGTTGGCCCGTCCTTATTCTTTTCGCTTTTAATCATCACCGTGTCGTTCCTGCCGGTATTCACGCTGGAAGCTCAGGAAGGGCGCTTGTTCGCACCGTTGGCCTACACGAAGACCTTCTCGATGGGCGGTGCAGCACTGCTATCGGTCACGCTGGTGCCGGTGCTGATGTTGCTTTTTATCCGTGGTCGCATCATGCCGGAACGGAGAAATCCGCTGAACCGTTTGATGATACGGGTCTATCGACCGATGATAGCGTTCGTGCTGTTACGCCAGAAATCCACGATTGCCGTCGCTATACTGGCAATTGCATTAAGTGCTTATCCTGCATCACGTCTTGGCAGTGAGTTCATGCCGACCCTGAATGAGGGCTCCTTGCTCTACATGCCAGCCTCTTTACCCGGCATGTCTGTCACTAAGGCTGCCGAACTGTTGCAGACGCAGGACAGTATCATCAAGTCTTTCCCGGAAGTGTCATCGGTATTTGGCAAGGCGGGCAGGGCGCAGACTGCCACCGATCCTGCCCCGCTGGAAATGTTCGAAACGGTAATTAATTTAAAACCTGAGGCTCAGTGGCGACCCGGCATGAATATCGACAAACTGATCAGTGAGATGGACCGCGCCTTGCAATTTCCCGGTGTGGCGAATTCATGGACGATGCCGATCAAGGCGCGCATTGATATGCTATCTACCGGTATACGAACTCCAATTGGAATCAAGGTGTTCGGCAAGAATCTTGAGGAAATGGAACGACTGGCAAAGCAGATCGAAGCGGTGGTCAGAAAGGTGCCTGGTACGACCAGTGCCTTCGCCGAACGTTTGACCGGCGGATATTATCTGGATATCGAACCTGATCGTATGCAGCTTGCGCGTTACGGGCTGACGGTGGGTGATATGCAAGACGTGGTTGCAACCGCCTTGGGCGGCGAGAATGTCACCACCACGGTGGAAGGTCTGGAACGCTTCGGGGTGAACGTGCGCTATCCGCGCGAACTGCGCGGCACACCTGAGCAGATTGCAAGCGAAGTGCTGGTAACTACGCCGGATGGTGCGATGATCCCGCTGGGGCAACTCGCGAAGATCAGCATTACCACTGGTGCGCCATCCATCCGGACCGAGAATTCTCTGCTGTCAGCCTACATTTACGTGGACATCAGGGGGCGCGACATAGGTTCATACGTGGCTGATGCTCGCCGTGCGGTGAATGAACAAGTGAAATTTCCGCCTGGTTACTATGCTACCTGGAGTGGCCAGTTCGAATACATGGAACGCGCGATTGCCCGCATGAAGATCGTTATTCCAATCACCTTGCTGCTGATATTTTTATTGTTATATCTTAACTTTCAACGGGTGACAGAGTCCTTGATCGTGATGCTGTCCGTGCCGTTTGCGCTGGTAGGCGGTATATGGCTGTTATGGTTGCTTAATTACAATCTGTCAGTGGCAGTGGCAGTAGGCTTTATTGCACTGGCCGGTGTGGCGGCGGAGACGGGGGTGGTGATGTTAATCTATCTGGAGCAGGCCTGGCAGACTGTACAGATGCGTTGTACAGACGAAAAGCGCAAGGCGAATCTGGCTGATTTGCATGAAGCGATCATGCACGGTGCGGTCGAGCGTGTGCGCCCCAAGATGATGACCGTGGTAGCTATCATGGCCGGACTGCTACCCATCTTGTGGAGCACCGGCACCGGTTCGGTAGTGATGCGCCGCATCGCAGCGCCTATGGTGGGCGGCATGATTTCGTCGGCCGTATTAACGCTGCTGGTGATACCTGTCTTGTTTGCACTGGTAAAACGGCGAGAAGTGTTGTGATATGGCTGCTGTAGCTTAAAGTTGTTAATGCCGCTATGATTGAGTTCAGTTGTGATTCTTTACATTACCAATTGGAATAACCGTCATGTCTTATATAACTCTCAATCCGGCGACAGGTAAACTGATGCGGAATTTTGCCAGTTGGGATGCTCAGCATCTGCAACTTGCGCTGCAAAAAACACAGCGCGCTCAACAGAGCTGGGCATCCTTGCCGCTAAAGCAGCGAGCCTGCATGCTGGGCGAAGTGGCAAAAAACCTGCTTGCACAGCGCGATCAATTTGCTTCGCTTATCACAGGGGAAATGGGCAAACCGTTGCGCGAAGCCCGCGCTGAAATAGAAAAATGTGCCGGAGTTTGCGACTATTATGTACAGCATGCCGAAGAGTTTTTGCGCATCGAACCGATTTCATCGGATGCGGGAACAAGCTATGTCGCACATTATCCTTTGGGCACGCTGCTGGCGATCATGCCCTGGAATTTTCCTTTCTGGCAAGTGTTTCGTGCCGCAATACCGGCCTTGATGTCAGGCAACACACTGCTATTGAAACATGCACCGAACGTGCCGCAATGTGCGCTGGCGCTTGAGTCAATTTTCAGCAGTTTGCCGGAAGGCGTATTCACCACGCTGCTGATAGAAATTGAGCAAGTGGCCGATGTCATTGCAAGTACTTATGTGCAGGCAGTCAGTTTTACAGGTTCGGAAGCTGCCGGGCGCAAAGTGGCAGCCTGCGCCGGCCATAATCTGAAAAAAACAGTGCTGGAATTGGGGGGTTCTGACCCGTTTATCGTTTTGCAGGATGCCGATTTGCAACTGGCTGTAAACGCGGCGGTAGCTTCGCGCTTTCTCAATTGCGGGCAATCCTGTATCGCTGCCAAACGTTTCATTCTGGTACCGCAAATTGCGGATGAATTCATACACCTGTTTAAAAGCCAGGTTGCATTACTTAATATCGGCGACCCGATGGCAGAAGCAACGCAAATCGGCCCGATGGCCCGCGAAGATTTACGCAGCGCATTACACAGCCAAATTAGCGATTCCATCCTTCAGGGCGCTGTTCTGGTGACCGGGTGCCAGCCAATACAAGGCGAAGGATTTTTTTATGCACCTTCAATATTGGATCATGTTACAGAAAATTGCCGTGCATATCATGAAGAGCTTTTCGGGCCGGTGGCGATCATACTGCGTGCTGACAGCGAACAGGATGCACTGCGTATTGCCAATGCAACCCGTTTCGGGCTCGGCTCCTCAATATGGAGCCGGGATGCAGCACGTGCCGAACAATTGTCAGCGGGTATTCAGGCCGGCTGTACTTTTATCAATGGTATGGTCAAATCTGATCCGCGTTTGCCCTTCGGCGGGCTGAAAGCTTCCGGTTACGGACGTGAGTTGTCGCGTCAGGGTATGCTTGAGTTTGTAAATAGCAAAACGGTATGGATACGCTGACGCTGGTTTTCAGCATAGAGCAGGTGGATATGACTGGGCTGGATTCTGTATCATTTTGATTAGATAGTCATTTGCCATCCCAAACGGTGCTTCTCTTCAGTTTCTTTGTGGCGCTTATCATCTTCCGAGTGCAGATACCTGCTGGTAGTGGAAATAGATTCATGGCCAAGATTATCTCGAACATGACGAAGATCCATGTCACTTCCAGCCATGTTTGAGCCTGCCGTATGCCTAAGCCAATGGGCAGAGGCTTCTGCGAGCAACAATGCGAGGTGATGAGACTCTGGCCCCCGTTGCCGTATTCGCTCTGATGTACGCGCGAAAACTTCCTTAACAATCAGGTGGACTGCGCTTCGCGTCAACGGACGTCGTTTTCCACCAATGGGAAGGAGGAGGGGAGTCGTTTCGCCTGGAAGCGGGAAGGGGGTTAGTTCAATCTCCCTTCGGTATAGGCTTAGTTCTACCATCAGTTCATTGGTGGCCGGCACAATCCGTGTCTTATCTCCCTTGCCTGTCACCTCGATCCACCAACGTTCTTCGCCATCGTTACCTCTGCGGCAAAAAAATTCCCCCATCGTATTTTCCGTAACCTCAGAAATCCGCAGACCACATATATATAGTAACGAGAACAGCCAACGGACACGGAAAAAATGTTCGCGCTCCCGATCTGATTCCCTGGGCATAGTTCCAATCGAGACTTTAACCTCATGCCAAAGATTCTCATCCAAAAACCGTGTAATTCGCGGCTTTGCTTTTCGTTGGCGCTGCCGTGAGAGTGATAACGGGTTACCTGCCAGATACCCGGCATTCACCAGCCAGGAAAATAGAGTGTTGAGGATAATAATGGACTGTCGCTGGCTTGTAGGTGAGAGAGCTCCAGCAAACGGACGCCAGTCCGGATCAAATCGAGACCATTTTCGCCCGGATTTCATTATCCAGCGTTCAGTTGGTTGCGGATCTGATAAAAAACGTTGGTAGACCAACATATTTTCATGAGTCAGTGACGACAAAGGTTTTTCAAGCTGAATGACTGACCACAATAAAAGCCGCTCAGCTTCCTTACGATAGCTTCCAAAAGTATTTTTTGTATCGACGAAGCGAGCCAGCCATGCCTTGATCGCGTCGAGGTCGTTTTGTGCTGCGATTTGGGAATGTCCGGCAACAGCACGATTTGAACCGGCGTGACCATCCAGTTCGCGAGGTAAACGTACCAGTTCGAACGGTGAAAGCGACGGAATTTGTATTTGTAGTAGATCGGTCATTTGCGGGGGATTAGGAAAGCTAAATTTGCATAATTATTCGACATTATATGGATAATGTCAAATAATTAAAATACAAGTGTTGCATATATAACGTATTACGTTGTATTATTAAAAAT
>Ga0316224_1000335_pt1 | contig 69955 bp, 72 predicted proteins | sample TBH18013metaG_FD_206254 | JGI IMG/M metagenome (GOLD analysis project Ga0316224, IMG submission 206254) | Freshwater microbial communities from Trout Bog Lake, Wisconsin, USA - TBH18013 | ecosystem: Environmental > Aquatic > Freshwater > Lake > Hypolimnion/Profundal zone | place: USA: Wisconsin... | reverse complement strand
ATTTTGCAGTTTCAACATTTGTACTATATTTGCAACAGGCTATGCGGCCTCCAATGGAATTTTTTGAACTATAATTTGACGCAATGTTAAATAGAACTATTCGCTAAAATTCTAAAATCAATCTAAAAGACCTAAATAACATATGCGCTTATTTATAGTTACAAAAAATGCTCTTTTGAGCCTCCGGCGCCACACACGGAGTCTCTATTGGGCTTGCGCTAGTGTCCTAAAATAGCTGCATTTTGGTTTTGCAATTTAAATGTCGCAGCCCCACAATATTGTGGGGCTTTACTTTTTTATTTATATATTGTGGATGCAAAACCAAAATATCATGTTAGACCATCTCAAAATTAATGTAAAAAATGGATTGCCAAATGAAGTCGAATTAACTAGCTTTAAGCCAGGAGAAATAGCTGGAAGCTATTTCCTGAATTATGGAAGAGCCTTGGTTGACGGAACCGAATATTTTATTGTAGAGCCTAAATTTGAACTCATTATACACAATGCTAAATATGGGTTCTTTGCGGTTGAAAATATATTTTCGGCGCTATCTGCCCAAAGAACGGAATTGAATGTTAGAATAGCGTACAGCGCCATAGATAGGGCTATAAAAACACTAAATACCGAATTGCCTAAGTTTGCGGACATCCTTTGTGCTGCTGATTCTTATCAAGCCTTTATCTGCCCTGATTTTAAAAGTCTGAGTGGGGATATTGCTAAAATGCTTTTCTAAGTTTGCCAATTCTTCATATGGGCGATACTCATTTTTAATCTTTTTATTTTGCATGGCAGAGTGCCTGCATTATTCTATTGGTTTTGCATTGCAAATATATGCAAAATAAAATAGCCCCGATTGCTCGGAGCTATTACTTACATTCGTAGTGCTAACCTTAAACGTAAATATTATGAGAAAAATGAAAATACCTATTGACTTACTAATTGAAGGTATTCAAGGGCTTAAGCTAAAGCACACATCAGATTTAACAGCCATCATAACCGTTTCTTCTGCTCCCGAATTTGGAGAGGATGGCAAATTAATGCCCGGAGGCAGAATTAGAATCCCTTTCGAGAGAAGTATTGACGGAAAATCATGGAATTTATTAATCGATGCGGCAGATGTTGTAAACGATTAATCCTTAACGTGATAAGTGTAATTCTTTTGCCCTTCCCATCCAGCGAAGTAATCTTTAATTATTTCCTTTTCGGGGTGTAGCAATGCTTTTGTTACGGTATCCTTTAATTCCCTCACCATTGCGTCAATCTTGTCCGTTTGAATATCTATATATTCAAGCAATGCCGCCTTTTTTTGCTCAGGAGTAGTTATTGGAGAATCGGAGAATGTCTCTATCTTAATATCTTCGGTAACTGTCATGTGTGCATGTTTTGTATCACATGTAAATTCCCACCTCGTATTTCCTGCAATCCTCGAATGAGCTACTTAGCGTAAGTGAGTTCCGTTATCGGAGCGCACAATTAGTATCAGGTCACAAACAATCGCACAAACGGCCACCGCACGAAGCGGATGTTGGTTCTATAATTGATCTTATTGTTAAATATCTTCGGTCGTAGGAAAATTTACGACCTCGCTATTCACGTCCTTCGGATAACATAAGACAAAATTATAGAACAAATCCGTCTGATTGATTTAGCTCCGCTTCAAGGGCAAAGCCCAAAAAGGAAAGCCGTTCGATACGGCTACTATTGAACTCGTATATTTGCATAAAAACAATGGATAAGATAATCACCGTAAACGTAAAAGGAGAAGACCAACTTATAAAGTACGGAAAGTCAATCGGAGGAAAAGGAAACATCGTCTTTAAAGTCGAAACTACCATACCTAAAATTGCTCACTTCTCTTTTTGGATTGAAGGAAAACAAGCCGCTTTCCCGCTCACCTCGGATGAAGAAAATGAAATACGCATCAGCATCATGAGGGCGATAGACAAAAATGAGATGAAGAAATAAGCACTCTATGAGTGCCACTCTATAAACCCAATCGTTATCATATCATGTTCGGCATACCCGCTAAGATCCTTAGCGAATTCCGAGCCAAACCTCTGTGCCGCTTCCGCACAAGTCATAGTCTCCTGATTTTTCATAACCCATTAATTTAAAGAACAAACGTCCCGTTCCCTGATTTCGCTTTTATCTCATCCCAGCACCGCAACAGACACAGGTTGTTAAACCTACATGCAATTGCTAAGAATTTCTATCTTTATATTTGTAACAAATAAATCAAATTTTATGAGCCAACAATTAAAACATAAATGCAAGGATTGCGGAAAAGAAATAGATAAATTCCCCCACTCCTTAGATATGTTTAAATCCACTCAATTTGCAAGTAAAATTGAAGTTATACATCTCATGTGCCCACATTGCGACAAAAGGCAATATACACTCACCAGCATCAACCCAATTATAGAACTCAACAAACGAGTAGAATCATTGGAACAAATTATTAAAGAACTTCGCAAATCGCCTACAAATAGCCAATAGCTAACAGAGATTCCCACTCTTTCGGATATTCGTCCTTGTATTCATCCATAATGCTGACACCTAACTCGTAGAAAAAGCGTTGCTTTACTTCCTTGGGCTGCCCTTTTAATTTCTCCCATGCAGGATCGGCTATTTCCTTTGCGGCATCTATTATTTTTGAATCAAACGTCATCGTGTCTTGCTTTGATTTGGTAACATCAATCGGGCTTCGTTTCTATTCCAGCACCGCAACAGACACTAAATGTTTTTTTTATGCTAAATAGAACTTAATCTCGCTTATTCTAAGGTCAATTTAAAAGACCTAAGTAACATAAAAATAAAATTTACTGCAATTGCTACTAATTTCTATTGAACAAATATACTCATTTTTTATTACCCACCAAATTTTATTTCTGGCGCATGTTAGCTGCAGTTCCTTGATTTAGCACCGGTGGTTGCGCCCTCCTTTTTCTTGTTCTGGCGTTGAACAGTGCGACGCAACGAAGATGATCTGGCGGTGGTGCTGGTTGCAAAAAGTAGCTACCCAATAACATTCTCTACATTTCCTACTCTTGCTCCTTTTAATTTTCCTGTTTCTTTTCCTGTTCTTGCAAACTCTTTAATCTCCTCTATTCCTTCCATTCTTTTTACCTGGGCCCTTATAGCTAACTCTGTTTTATTTATCTGTATGCATAAACGGTTGTACTCAGCTATGGCCTTTCCATGCTCCTTGGAGTCGAATACTTCTGACACTATCTCTCCGCCATCTATTTTTTCTGTCTTTGTGATAGTGAACGCCCTGTCTGTAATATCCAGCTCATAGTCTGCAGCCTGTATCTTCATGAACATGTAGGATCTAAATAGCGGCCCGGCGAATTTTGTGAGATATTGCGTCGCGGCCTTTCTGATTATCTGATCTCCGAAGTTTACCAGGTTGCCTCTGAGATATTCCGGTATCTGCAAATACTCACATATCCCTTCTTTCTCTTCTTTACTGTCTTGGCGGAGTATTATTAATGGGCTATCCTCACTATAGGCACATACTATGTATAATACTATTTGCTTTGCCTCCTGGTCATTCTGGATGTACTTTTCAAAGATAGGATCGAATATCTGTAGGTTTATGGACTGCAGGTATTCTTGTATCTTCTCTCTGGGTTCGTTTTTTAGAAGGAGTAGGTCGTTAAGTATGCTGGTGGTCATTGGCTCTTTGTTTGTGTGAGTACAAATATAATCTTTTGTACTTAGCTTTTGTCGATCTATTTAGCTGCGGTGGCGACGCTCCGTTCGGCGGCATCACTATTATCATCCAAAAATAAGTATAATTTGTTCTCCCACCAATCCAGGCTTCAGTTCCCTGATTTAACTTCATCAATAATCATCAACTACGGCGCCCTGCATCGGGCAAATTTATTTTGCAGTTTCAACATTTGTACTATATTTGCAACAGGCTATGCGGCCTCCAATGGAATTTTTTGAACTATAATTTGACGCAATGTTAAATAGAACTAGTCGCTGAAATTCTAAAATCAATATAAAAGACCTAAGTAACATATGCGCTTATTTATAGTTACAAAAAATGCTCTTTTGAGCCTCCGGCGCTCTCTCACAGGGCTTCGATTTAACTAAAAATAACCACACATATGCCATTGTTCACACACAAACAATAGCAAAATGAATAACAACAGCAGCAATGACCGCCCTTCCGTTTCAAACTTCTTTAGGGATTTACTCCCTGTTTTAAAATACTCTTTTTCCGGGCAGTGTCCACCAGAGCTTGCAATTCAGGTTTGGGGGATTGCAATTGGTTTTGTGGCACTTGTAGCGGGACTGGTAATTGCGATTGATTCTTGCTTATAATGGCTATAATGGAAATAATAATTGCCACTATGGACAACCCCCAGTTTATCCATCTGTAGTTGTAAACAAAAACTCTCGCCTTATTTTCTAAATACCACCTTTTTCTTCTTTCACTAAAACATGCTGTTTTGAATTATTGCGCCTTGCGCCCCTTGTAGGTTACTTTTTTCGTCCCCTTAGTATTGGCATGGTGCGCTAATAGCTTCATAGCACCATGAAAGTCGGTATCTATCTTTACCCTCTCTGCATACTTAGGATCTGGCTTGTCTTTCTTTTCTTTTGCCATGTAGTAAAGTTACGAAATATATGTAGACGTCAATTATGAATTCTTCTTTAATCTGAAATAATAAATGAAGTTACTATACTCTATATTCAAGGTGGCTATATGCTCGCTGGATTGATCTTGGAATATAGTTATGCTACAGTTACACTTTTTGCCATCCTGATCAACGCCTACGTATTTTAATCTCTTATCCCCATTCGGGAGTGTTTCTGTGGGTAGATATTCTATAATGTCGATGTTGAATTCGCTGTTTGAAAACACCCTAATTTTGTTGTCTCCGGTATTAATAAGAACTAATACATCTACGGACTGCCAATTCATTTGCTTGCCATTCGGCAAACTTAGGTCATAGAACATATCCTCGAAGCACTTAAACTTATAAACGTCCGCATTAGCAGTGAAGGACGATACAATTACTGCGATAATAAATACAATCTTTTTCATGATTTTGTTTTTTTTATTGTTCAAAAATGTTTCCTCTTTTTAAATCTGTTATGTAGAACCTGGTGGGTTTCTGCCAACTTTCGTCTACCATTTCTTCATTTTTGAATACATCCCGATGCATAGTAAGTATTCTGCCAATGTGAAATTCATTGTCAATATTACTCTCTGATTTAAAATCCTCATTGGCCGAGTAGGTAATGTAATTCCTGAAAATAACAGGCGTGCTCGGCTTTGAAACATACACCTCTCTATTATTTACTTTGGTCAGCTCCTTGTCTTCTTGGGATATTGTAAAATTGAAGTTGCTAATGAGGTTGTAATAGCCATTTGTGACGTATGCTCTGGGAGGTATAAATGTTGTTCTTTCAGCCTTTACTACTGTTTCTGCAGCAGATATGGTGCCGCTTGAAAATGAAGATATACCATTGAATATATTCGCCCAGCGGCTACCATAACTGCTCCCGTATGCAACATAGTTACTAATGGTTTTATTAGTGTAATACGGAAGGTATTTGCCGTTATATATCATTGCTGATTTTTTCCAGTCTATATATATCGGCTTATTTGACTTGTTAAAAATCATAAATCCCATGATACCGTTTTCACCCCAAAACGAATACCTAATTATAAGGTCTGCGTTTTCATATTGATAAAATCCATCCACCTTTTTAATACTATCATTAGCGGAGATAGAAATAACTTGAGAGAACTTGGAGAATGCTATAAATGGAGATAGCAGTATAGCAACAATCATTAAAATTAGTTTCATTTTGGTGTGTTTTGAGCATAAAAAAGACGCAACCGAAAATCTCTTGCCGCTCACGGGACACCACATCCCACTTCGATACAAAAGACACGGTTACGCCTTTTCGGGGCGTATCGCATATCATACTCTGTATCGAAGGCTGCGTTTTTAATGTGGTGTTTTAGAGCGGCAGCATACGAGGCAATACTTATTTTGATCTATCCATAGATATATTTTGTTTGAGCATAAATGTAATAATTGTTTTTGTATGTTTAAGCCGCCAAACCAAATATTATGCTTGAAAAAGAATGCGACCAGGTATTACCAGTAATGCGCAAAAGTTTACTAAAAGGGAACGTTCCTGATTTTCAAAAATTATTAAAAAAAGAGGGGATAAATATATCCGATGAAGACTTAGGGACAGTGCTTGCAATCCTCTGCACTGAAGACCTGGTTGAAGGAAGTGCGGATTTGGACAAGGATGGGAAAATCATAGAGAATTCCGCAAAAATGAGCATTACGCTAAAGGGCATTTCTTTTATTAAGACGGAAACATTTGTAGATAGAAAAAAGAGAAGAGATTTAGATAAAAAGACAGCCGAACAGCAGTTAATACTTATTCAATCAACAATTGAAACAAATAAAATTTCTAAGACAACAAATATTTACGTAGCTATATTTACGGGTGTAGCAGGAATGTACTACCTAAAGGAGATGTTAGATTATGCTATTCCGGTTTCTAAAAACTACAATAAAATAGAAACAGTTATTGTTTTAACTCTTTCTATTCCGATAAGTTTCGTAATTGTATATACAGCATTAAGGCGATCACTAAAACAATACCGAAAACGACACCCGCAATCGGAATAAATTCACGTAGAGACATAATATCTCTTCATTAATGATTTGGCGGTATAAAGATACAAAAGTTACGGCACCCAATATCGGGTGCCGTTTTTCATTTAATCGCCAAACCAAATGAAGCTACTTTGCTATAAGGGTGTTGTATTTTATCCTAACACCACTACATTTTAATACGGTATCTTCAAACCTTACAGGTTGATCCATCTTGCGGGTATTGTAACGATATGCGCACTCATTTGCGTAGGCTTGCATGTGCTTACGACTAACGTTGTGATATATTCCTATCACCATGCGGTCAAAGTGGCTGAATGCACCCTCTATTGTGTTCGTGTGCCATATCTTTTCACGCACATACTCATTGTTGTTGTGGTCTACTTTTTCATGCTGCGCAAATCCTTCACCCACCTTGTTATAAACGTTTGCAGTATCAGTCATAAGTATAGAATCTGTGTCAACGTGCTTTAACAGCAATTCCGGCTCACTCTCGCCCTTATCCTTCACGTCAAAACGTATCTTACCTCCGCGCTCTATGTAGGCCGTCATGGTTGTTTTATTAGCCATTGCCGCGTCCCTGTCGTTCTTGAATGACTTACGCTTCTTATTGCACATGTTTTTCGCCTTACCGCCTACAATCGTGTTATCCACCTCTACAATACACCCCTCACCACCCAGCGGTATGCACTGTATTTCTTTCATGGTTTCACGTATGCGATGCAATAAAAACCATGCGCTTGACTGATGTATACCCAAGTCCCGGCCGAGCTGCAAAGAACTAATTCCTTTCTTGTGATTTGCACAAAGGTAAATTGCGCCAAACCATGTACGCAAAGGCATCTTTGTATTCTCAAATATAGTACCTACAATAGCGGTAAATTTCTTTTGGCACTCGATATTCTTACATTTGTACCCCCTGTTGGTTTTATATGGGTTACCCGCCTCACAGTGAGGGCAAGTGATGCCATTTTCACCCCATCGGACATTCTCCCAATAAGTCATGCAGGTTTCTTCGTCTTTGAAGAAGTCAAATAATTGCGGGAGTGTTTTAAATTGAGCAAACATAAATTATCGCTTTGTTGGGACAAAGATAATTCATTATTTCTAAATAACAAAATTTATTTTAATCCCAACTCAACGATAGTTACCATAGCTTCTCGATGGGGAGAAGTGATTTTAATACCTTTCTGACCTCTCTTAGGTCATCGTTGCTGATATTGCACCCTCCAACTAATTCAATCGCCTGTTGTATCGGGCTTAGTGTCTTGTCGCTCATTTTGGCTGTTTTAAAGAGTTGAGGAATTGGATTGCGGAGTAAGTAGCATCAAATAGTTTTCCTATGTCATGCCATGTAGATAGTTGACATATTACATCCCAAACCTTGAATGCGTCTATATGGTCTTGCCCGTCCAAGTCTGGCATTAATGTTTGTAGTTCGTCATACGCCTTTATCGCTACTGGCATAAGTTTCCCAAAAGAAGATTCGTAATTCAGCTTTCCAGTTGCAGTTATATCATGGTAGCAATTATACTTACCCCCATGCCCGAACCATATAGTTTGCCTATGGCATTCATTGTCATCATCATACTCCTGCTGCGTATCTACCTGTATTACGTTGTCAAACGTTATCTGTGATGCGTGAGTTATCATTTGCGTAAAAAGTTAATGCCCCATCCAATACACCTGGCGCTGATCCCGCCGGGATAATTAAATGGGGCAATGTTTTCTTAAATAGAGGATCAGTCTATCTTCCTTTGTTCCTACAAAAGTATAATTGTTTTTCTTTATCTACAAAATTTATTTTGAACTTATCTTTTTGCTACTATTTAGCATCGTTGCGACGCTCCGTTCATCGTTCTGTTCTGCTATCAGAAGTGCCCGCCGGAACCGGCGCCATCTGTTTTTGGTTTGGGGTATTTTTCATCCAAATCTTCCCTGAAATATGGAACACCGCTCTTCACCTCGTCCACTACTGTCTTTGGGCTCTCTCTCTTGTTTTCAGGATGTAGTATTTTACCCATTATAGATCCAACATCTGCTGGGTCTGTAACTTTTGCGAAATAATCTACCAATGCCGGGACTACCGCGCTTTTTACTTGCTCTCTAATAAATTTTTGCTGCTGGTAGCTATTTTCAAACAACTTAAATACATTTTGAGGGCCGCCGATAAGCGGAACTTGATCTGCCAATCCTAACAATCCAGCCTTAACTCCTTCGCCGATGCCTTTCTGCTCGCCGTTAGAATAGCTATCCGCAACTCTTCTAATTGTAGCGCCTACTTGCATAGCCATGAATACCGGCGCCTCTGCCGCCCAATGGGGTATTTTTAGTCCGCCAACCTTTAAGCCTCCAGCCTCTACATCATCATCGTCTCTTTTTTGTCCTGGCTGATAGAATCCGCCCACATTCTGCGAATTAAAATACCCGTAAGCCATCATGGCGAGCCCTATGCTTCCCTTCTTTAAGTTGCGCATGATAACATCTTTCTCTTCCGGCGGTAAGTTTTCAATCCCTTTCCCGAGCGCTGCATGAATCAATTTAAACGCGCCAACGGCAGATCCATACGTATATGTGCCACCTTCCGCCGCTATATTAGATCCCACTTTAACAAACGGAAGAAGCCATTTAAGAGTACTAGCACCTCCTTTCATCCCATGACCTTCAAGGTACCTAACTCCCTCTTGATATGCTTTTGCCACAACGTTATCTTGCATGAAAATAGCCCTATTAGCATCTTGCATGGCTTGATTTACTATTGCAGTTTGAACCAATGGGTCTGTAGTGTCGGCTCCTAATGCCGTCATCCTGCGAAGTCTTTTTTGCAAAGACTTTTCAAACGCAAACCTCTTGAATGGAGCTTTAGTTGCGCTATGTATCCGTCCAAAAAAATCAGACGCTTCCGGGGGTAGTTCTCCCGCTTTACCCGCAAGAATATCTATGTCCGATTTCCCTTTAGTCTTATTACTCAGTATGTCTTTGGAGTCCTGTATGCCCTTGGTTAATCCAGCCTTAATTGCGTCCGCCATCTCATTTACATGTAGTCCACCACCCTCTCCTATTGCGCCATTTGCAAGTTTTGGGATAAGTTTAGAATAAACCCCGCCCACCAATTCCTCTGGTGCGGTTATGGCCACCCTGGTAAGTCCCGCCATGGCGAGCTTAGCTATTGTTAGTGGGTTTGATAGCAGAGAATTTCGGTGCCACTTTATAAGCCAGTCTTGGGTTTTAGCCCATTTAGACATCTGCGCGTCCTGATCTTTCTTTATACTCAATTCATATTCAGCCTTTGCTCTTTCTGCCGCTACTTTTAATCGCGCAGCTTCATAGTTAAGTTTGCCACCGGAAAATAAACCAGACATATCCCTGACTGTTTTAGACTGCCTTGTCGGCTCTATTATTCCCGCCTTTATTATTGTATTATTTATCTCCCTCTCTATTTGGGTTGCGTCAATTTCTGGATTTTCTTTAATCGCCGCAACAACTGCCTTTTTAATTGAATTAGAAAGGTCTTCCCCGTTTTCTAAGCCCGTAGCCACCTCCCTGATTCCCTTCGCAATTACACCATCTGGAATGGCGACGGGTCCTGAAAATGCGCTATTTTTTATGGGCTTAGACATTTTGTCGGCAAATGCCCTTAATATATCAGCGGCTTTTTTCTTGTTTTTTATAGGCTTAGACAGCACTTGTCGTTGCAGGTCTATTATTTTAGACTCGGATTCTTTTACGTAATTATCTAGCTTTTCTTGCGTATCACGTATTTCTTTGTGCATTCGCTCCACCTCCGCCTGCTGGGCGTCACTCAGCGGCTGCCCATCATTGGCAGTTGCTCTTTTCTCGGAAAGCATGTGTACGAGATTGTATTTTCGATCCACCGTCATCCTCCTTGCACTCAAGCCTCTTGCGTTTTCGGTGCCTACCGCTTTGTTCACGTCATATATCCTTTGTAGCCCATCCAATAACCTGGCTTTAGACCCCTTGTGCTCTGCTATGGCTGCTGGGTCGCCAGCCTCTGCGGCCTTGTTTATTTTGTCATTTACCGCACTTAGTTTAATTTCCTGATCATTTTGATGATGAAGCAGCATAGCATTCTCAACATCAGTGATTGGTCTTGGTTTCTTAGATAACTCATGGACCAAATCCATAGGCGCATCCGGGTTGGCTAATATTTTTTCTTTTGCCTCCTCCCATGCATCGCCAAATGTTTTTTTCATGGCAGGAATCTCCTCATTTAGTCCGGCTACCTCCCTCTTTAATCGCGTAGTATCATTTTTTATGCTCGTCGTGTCGTCCCCTTCTGCTGGTTGCTCGGCCTTAGCTTCTGTATTTCTGTCACCCAGTCCGTTCGTATGCCAGTCTATGTAGTTTTGAATCTTGGCTCTGTTATTTTCTGCTACATGATCCGATAGCGGGCTTCCGTCCCTGTTTTCAAATTCTTTGTTTCTCAGGTCGTCAATAACTTCATCGTATGTAGCTTCTCCATTCCTTATCGCATCCATTGCGCCCTCTGCATATTCTTTGTGGTCGTATGGTAGCGCAGGTTCTGATTTTAGTGGTTCTGGCCTGAGATTAAGCGCATGTCTTATTTCGCTTTCGTGATCGTATGATAACTCTTTTGCCTCATCTGGGTACTTTTCTTTTGTTTCCCGGATTGCCCTGCGAATTGCCATCTCAATGCTATGCAGGCCTTTTAGTGCGTCTACCACCCTTGCTACCAAGAAGTCCTGTACATGGTCAGACATTTTTGGTATACCGAAACTGGATAGGAATTCTCCTTTATGGTTTGCCTTGTTTTTTGCGTAGGTTTTTTCAGTGTAGTCGGCAAGTTTGCTGAATATGGTTTGGCGCTCTTCCTCTCCGGCCTGTTGTTCTTGCTTTTTTGCCAGTGCATCTCGCTCTTCTCTGAGCGCGGTTATTCTGTCGCTCTTTTTGTACCAGTTAGCGTTATGCTTGTTGAAGTCTCCTACGTTTCCTTCTTTATTTGCATGGGCGCGTTTATCAGATTCTATTTTAAGAGATGCTGCTTGCTTTTTTATTTCAAGGTCTATGTCGGCGATTCTTTGAGCAGGGGTCTTCTCCTCCGGTTTAGGTTCCGTTGCGACGCTCCGTTCTTCGTTCGGGGCTTGATTTGGCTTTTCTTCTGTTGCCGCTTCGTCTTTATACTTGATCTCAGATACTTTGTTGCCAATATGGGATTCCCGGAAGGACTCTTGCCCTTCTTTGAATCTGCGCTGGTCGAAAGTATGGTAGCCTACCTCTGGCTGCGTTTTTGTTTCTACCGTTTCCAGCATCTTGCCGGTCTTGGTGTCTACCAGGGCCAGTCGGACATCTTTGCCTTTTACCTGTTCGTTGGTGTCGTACTTCTTTCCTTGCTCATCAACTACGTAAACTTTTGTTCCGCTTTCTTTTTGGTTTTGTACACCATTGAGAAAACGCTGGTTCTGATCATCGTCTTTGAACTTTGCAAATACTGTAAGGTCCTGTGGTTCTTTTGCTTTTCCTTCTGCTGTTTTAAATCTTACTGTTTTACCTTGATCGTTGTACTTATATACGCTTCCTTTTTCAGTAGTAAAACTTTCTACTTGCCTTTCTTTGGCAGCAGGGGTTTTGTCCTCTGATTTAGCTTCAGTGGCGACGCTCCGTTCTTCTGCGGATGGTTGATTGGACTTTTCTTTTGTGGCGTTTGCTTCATCATTTTGCTGGTCATCGCTGCCTGCATCAGTGCTTTTGCCTGCTGGTCTTTCGATAGTTTCTGGATTGCTGCCGGCAGCGGATTCTTTGGTTGCTGTTTCATTTGCTTTATTTTGAAGTGTGTGAAAATCTTGTTTTTGCTTATCATTTAATTCTATCCATCCGCCGGTTTCCTTTTCAGCCAATAGGTCATCCATGAATTGCTTTCCTTGTGCGGATAGCGCCTCATACATGCTTTTAAACTCTTTACTTGCCGGATCGTATGCTTTATCTCCATTTACCTTGCCATCGTAGTTCAGGTGATTGGAGAAGTGAGATATTATATGATCTCTGTCGGAATCGGTCAGATCCGCGTTTTGTATATCTTCTGTGGCTTTTTCATGCGCTTTTAAATCTCCGTTTTCTATAAAGTTTTTTACTTGGTATGGGCTTGCGTCGGAAATTTTATCACCCTCCGTATGGGCTGTATAATTATCTTCATTCCAGTCCTCTTCTCCCTTCCCCTGAATTCTCTCCAGCTCGTCTAATGCCGAGCGGTCGTCGTGCCCGTACTGAGCGAATGTATCCATGAACTCCCGGCGCCCATCTACTGTATCGTGAACGAGATTTATGCCGCCGTCTTCCCTGTCTGGGTTGTGGTATTTTTCAACAAAATCATCAACCTTTGTTCCATCTGCTGCTATTTTTCGCAGATAGGTCTTCATGTCGTTTGGTTTCAGTCCAAGGTCGTGCTGAATGTCGGTGTGTCGCACCCTGTCGCCACCAACTATAAATCGGAGGACCGCCTCTTTGAAACTTTGCGGCTCACCCTTTAGCGCTTCTTTTTTTCTTGTTTGAAATTCAGTTGGTTTACGGACGCGCTTCTTTTTTTCTTTTATAGGTGACGATATTGCTTTTTGCTCAACCCTTTCCGACTTGGTATTTTCCGCCTGCTTATTCTTAGCCATGTCCATATATCTGGATAGCATAAGCTCCGCATCATTTGCATCATCAAACTTAGACAAGGCCTTCTTTAGTGCCAGCTCCGTAACCTCTTTCCCGTTATATCCGCGCTCTTCAATTACCCTTTTTGCTGCATTAAAGCCAGTCAACGCCACCTTTTGCTTGGTGTTCATATCGTCTATATTCAATGGGGCATCGTTAAGGTCAATCAACGATTGGGCTATGCTGGCCGCCAGTTCTTGCTCGTTCTGCGCAGACTCAACATCTAATGCCCTGTCTCTATATGGCTTAACCTCTCCCTCATCTCCTATTAAATCGCCATTTTTAGCACCTATACCATACAATGCATCTCTTTGGGACTTCGACAAAGATGCTTCTATGTCATCTATTGTTTTGTCGGCCTTTTTCTGGGCTTCTTTTGAAGCAAACATACTTTCAGAGGTGGCCTGCGCTGCTCGGTAATCCTTATATTTATCGCCAAGTATTTTTTTGTCAAGATCTTTATTGTGTGTTTTTACGGCGTCGTGATATTCAGACAGTTCACTGCCGGTCATTTCGTGGAGCGGCTTACTTGGCTGCGGAGGTGTGATGCCGTCTGCGTTTTCGCTATTAGAAAGTTCTTTTGAAATGATATTGGCAGTTTCGTGAGCGCGCGGCAAATCGCTACTGATAATCTCGGCAGGGGTGACGCCTTGTTCTTTTAGCTTTTCTGCCACATCCTTGGCGTCTTGTTGCCCTTTTTCAGTAAGGGTGTCATCATCGGCCCGCTGCAGTCCTTTTTCGTTCGCTTCCGTCTCTCCGTGGCGCGTAACGAGCATTGTCTTTTCTGTGCCGTCCGGCTGCGCTATCTTGAATTCATAGTCATTGCCGGGCTCGGTAGTCTGGTCGGTTACTTTTTTTAGCAGGTCGGGCTTGTCGAAATCGAATGACTTGCTTTTCTTGTCGTATGCGGCCAGAAGTAGCTTTATGACGTTGGAATGTGTCACCAGCAGGGAGTTGTCTTTCAACCCACCCTCTGATTCTGGTTTCGTATATTCGGATATTGTTTTGTTGATGCGGCCTACATAGTCATTTGTTACTTCGCCCTCCGGCTTGTCGGTGAGCATGAAGTCTATGGGCTTGTCGGGATGGTTTACCATGGCATCCCTCAGGATAGGATCGGTTTCTTCCTGTGACATCCCTTTTGCGGCGCCGTCATCGCGCGTCTGTAATTCTGGGGTGGTTTTCACTGGTATGGCACCATTCTTATTGTTCTCGTTTTGTTGAGCCTCCTTTATGGTAGCTTGTAAATCGCCTTTATTTTTTGCAAATAATTCGGCAAAATCCTCCTCCCCGTGAGGTGCCGCCGAAATTGGCTTCCCTGCATCTTTTGCCGCTTTTACATCTTTTGCATATTGAGATATGGGGTTATCGTTGTCAAATAAATCCTTCGTACCAGCAGAAAGATCTTCCCAAACAGCGTGTCCCGTTTCGTGCAAAACTATCTTATCGTGCCCTACCCAGTTTTCATCTCCCGCATCAGTCCTTACGTGTATGCCTCTTATAGTTTTCCCGTCACTATATATGGAGTGCGCCGCGCCGCCCTGGTTGCCTTCGTACTTATTGCTACCATCAATAAACCTGACGTTATGTTTTTTTAGTGCCGCTACTGCCTCTGGGCTTATCTTATCAAAATAATTTACGGCGTCTGGGTGCACCCATATTCCGTTTTTATTTACATACCCTGCTGCCGAGAACGATTTATCTATATCACCGCCTGTGTCAAGTAGAGAATCTTGCAATATTTGCTTTCTGTGCTTTTCATTTTTTATAACGGGAGTTTTCACCGGTATATCGCCAGCGGACAGTTTCTTCCCTTTTAGTTCAGACCACTTCTTCTTTGGAACAGAAATAGCAGGTTGCGGCTCTGTGTCTGCACCTGCTATTTTTTCATTTTCTTTTTGTGGCTCTTCGCCTTCTTTTAGTTGCCTATCTTCTGGCTCTTGCCGCCCTTCCATGCTGGCTGTGCTCCGAACTTCGGTGTCGGGCCTGCCTTCATTGGAGCTGCTTTCGTTGGCCCCGTTTTGCCGCCCATCATTTTCTTGCTTGGTGGCATTGACTTCGACGTTTTGCTCATTGCTTTTTTCATTTTCGCGCGTTTTTATTGAGGTTATACCTGTGGAATTCAAAGATACATCTTCTTTTGAATTATCTTTATTTTCCTCTGAATTATTTTTGGCGCCAGCATCGGTACCTTTTTCAGCGTCCGTTGCGACGCTCCCTTGTGCGCCTTCGCCTTGATTAGCTTTGTCTATAGCATTATACCTATCGACAAATGGCTGAAATTTATCCAGCTTGTCTTGATAATACTTTATATCACTTTTATCTTGCTCTTTTTTTGGTTTCGCCAGTTCCATTTCTATCTTTCGTTTGGCTAAATCCACTCGCTCCTCTGCATAATTCCTTGCATTGTCTTTCACGAAGGCAAGGTTGTGGGCATCGTCTTTGTCCAATTCTTCCCCTTTCTTATATGCCTTCCTCGTATCAGCCTCTTCATGATCGTAAACATCTTTATCTACATCTTCCTTCGTTTCTTTTTTTGGCAGCGGCCTCTCTGCGGGTTTGAAATTACCCGCATTATTCAGGATGTCCGCTTGCTGCGCATCAACTTCACCTATCTTCTGTTGTACAATTTTAGCCTGAGCCTTGTCGGGTGATGGAGATTTATTTATGTCTTCCAGCGTTTGCTCCAGTTCTGATTTACGCATTGAATTGAATGCATAATCCTCGCGCTGTTCCGGTGCCAGATTTTGCCTGGTAACCGGGTTTTTAGATGGGGCTTGTTCGGCGGCATTCTTAGCCTTTTGTATGCCATTCAGTGCTGTATTATACTCTTCACTGGTTATCTGCCCTTCGTTACGGAGGTCAGATATTTTATTGATGTAATCCTGCGAATTATTACCCACCTCCCATACTACACTTTTTGTAACCGGAGTTTCGTTGTGTGGTGCATTTATACCCGCCATGAGCGACGGGAGTAGCATAGATATGCCGCCCTGTACCGCAGATTGCCCTACATTGTCCATTACGCCATGACGATGCGATGGGTCGTATATCATGTCTGTCACGTTCTCTGCCGCCTTATTCAATCCCATTATGCCGCCTTGCGATAGCGCATGGCCGCCTGCAACTTGTCCTTTTTCTGCAACTTGGGATAGTATACCTTGAATTTGCGTTTTGAATTCATCCTTTGTGATATTTTCAAGGCCACCCTTCTTGATCATGCCAATGAGGTCTTGCCCAGCCTTTGTCGCACCAATAGCATCACTACCGATGGCCGTGGCGGGGTCTATACTCATAATGGCTGTACCTAGTATGGCATTCGTCAGCGCATAGGCATGTCTTTTAATCTCATCCTTTGGCTTATCGCCTATTACCGATGCCGACTGAGCATAGGCATTATTATAGTTGCTAGCCGCTAGCGGGATAAGATTAGCTGCAGTTTCGTAGCGCTTGGCATTGGCAACCACGTCACCCAGCACCTTACTTCCCTTTAGTGCGTCGCCTACTAATCCAGCCTGGGCCATAAATCCAGCCACGGTACCGGCGCCACCGGCTACTTCTCCCAGAAATCCCCTCAGATTATCTATGGGGTGAGTAGCACTTCGCTGCTCATCCGGGACATTACCGGTGAATAAGGTATTAAATGCACCCTTGTCGTCCTGCATGAAGGCTGAATTAAACGCACCCTGCAGGAATTGCCCGGGCACACTCGCCATGGTGGGCACATTGTTCGGATTGATGAGGTTTATCTGGTCGGATGTTAGGCCTATTTTCTTGCCGACCTGTCTTACGGTCTTTGCATCAGGTGCGCTTCTTGCAAATAAGGTACCAAATAGAGGATTATTCTCATTGTTGTATAAATAACTACCTACCTGCTTGCCGTAGATATCCCCAAAGTATTTTGGGTGGTCCTGCTCCAGCCTGTCTTGTATGTTATTTGAGTTTTCGTCCAGTTCTTTTGCTGCATCCGGATTGGCGGTTGCATCTGCTGTTTTTGCGCCAAACTGCAACGCATTAAGCCCTGCGGCTTCATATGCTACCTGCCGGTCTTCATCTATCTTTTGACCGGCGTTGTACTTTGCCATGTCTTCCTTAGCCTTATCATTTCCGAGTAGCGCTTGCTGCTCCATGCCTATATGTACGGGGCTATATTTGCTTGCCTGCTGCACTTCTGCCTTGGTCTTGTTATACTTCTGCTTGGCGACCGCTATATCTCCGGCTCCAGTGGCATTAGCTATGCTTTTATCGTATTCCTTCTTCGCGGCGGATATCTGTTCTTCGCTTTGCTCCGGGGTTAAATTACCGGAAGTATATGCTTTATGTGCTAATTGCTGACTGGTGGTGATAATGCCTGCATTCTGAAGGTCTGCTATCTCCTTGTCGTATTTGTCGTTTATCTCCTTTGCCTCCTGTGCGTAATTTGGGTCGGTGTTTTGACCTCCCTCATTTGCCAACTTGGCCAATTCCTGACTTTTCTGCAATTTCAGCACTTCTACCCCGTTTTTCACTACCCCGCCAGTATACGTAGGGTCTCCATGTGGATTTGACGCCTCATATATTGGATGACCTGGCGCTGTTGCTGGGGTAGCGCTAAGTTGCCTTAAATAATCTGGCGTTGCGGCGGTTGCGGCACTTTGCACTATATAATTCGTTATTACATTTGCTGCTTGATGGGCTTGCTGCTGTGGAGTTATCTCGGGCTGTTCTTCTGGCGCTTGCGCATTTGGTTCGCCGGTAACATTGCTCTTGCCAAAAATATCATTATACCCTTGTTGTGCAATGGTTGGTTTTTGAAATGCTGTTAGTGGGTCAATATTCGGCGGATAATCGCTCTTCCCACCTGTAGAATATGGTGGCAAGCCTGTCGCGGAAACGTCTGGGCTTTTTTTTTGAGGGGCGTCGCCTATGGGTGCAGACATTATCTGGGAATATAAATCATCAGCACTTGCATTGTCCTCGGGTAGCTGTAAATGAATATGCCGCCCATCCCACTCTTTTTGACCAGCAGGGTGTATTCTTTCATCCCTAACTATGTATCCTTTCTGTTTTGCTTGACTCATCAGCGCCTCAACCTCTTCTGGCTTCTTATCATTCACCCTTACATCTATTGCTTTACCGCGATAGTGTGCGCTACCTGTATTGTGTTTGCCTTTAGTTGTGGATGTAACCGTAAAGCCATTACTTGTAGCGAAATCCGACAGTTCATGATAATCCCTCGGCGTGTTTTGCGAACCAGATTCAGGCGCGCTCATGATTTGTGAATACAAATCGTCATCTTGGGTACTTTTACCTCCTGCTGGCATTTTTATATATTTTTTACTTAACTTTTTTACTTCTATTTAGCTTCAGTGGCGACGCTCCGTTCGGCGGCATCACTTTGATCCTATTGTTAAACCACGCTTACATGCATCCAGAACGTCAATAAGATTAGCAAGCGCATCGTCATCATGCAACCTTGGAAATGCTTGTTTTGCGACCTTTTGCAAAACATCAATATTCCAACTGAATGCCGATTCACATTTAGGAAGTTCTATCTGCTGTCCGCCAAATTCAATAAGAGTATCGTATGCCATAATAAAATTTTAATTATACTATCTTCTCTTTGGTATCAAGTTTCCGTTGCCATCGTATGCGTTTTCCCCATCTCTATAATATGTTTTCCCGCCAATGTTAACAACTTTTGCTGTCAATGGGATACTTGCGGGTCTGGAGGTGGACGTAGTGACCGCCGGTTTGCTGGACCCTTGATCCCATAAATTTTGGTTTCTTGTCACATCCTCAGATGCCTCCTCTTTGAATTTATGCTTTGGCAGTGGGACATTTGACACATATTGTCTGCCGTCGACTATGGATAATAATTTGTAAGTTCCGTCCTCTGGCCGCTTTTGAAAATACATCGCCTTGACCTCTTTTGTGTCTGGATTGTAAATCATAAACTTACTATCAACCTTTTCTGCATTCCCAGTTTTGTTTATTTTGCCATTTGGCTTTCCTTTAGCGTCTAAACCCTCACCTACCCTTTCAACTCCAACCCCATCTTCAATTCCAGAAGGCGCCTTAAACACCTTCCACTCGCTTGGGTTATACCCTTCCATCTGAAGAGTGCCGGCTACATTAATTCCATCAACTTTATTGTACTCTCCTTTTTCGTCTGGATTTTTGAGTATCCTCGGGCCTATACCCCATTTTCTTTCGTATACCGGAGCAACCTTTTGCTGCACAAGGGCGATGCCTCCATTTTCGTATTTATCTGGGTTAAATAACTCCTTTGCGGTTTTTACCGTATTTACGGAATTTGTATAATTAAGAATGTCTTCTGGAGATTGCGACTTGGGTTTAACCCCGCCATTTGCAATTATCATTTCCTGTATTTTATTGCTTAGTTGCTTGCCCTTTAAATCGGCTGCATCTTTATCCGCATCTGGGTCGGCCATTAGAGCCCCGTTATTTAGTAATTCCGCCGCAACGAGATGCTTCTTCGCTAACTGAACCCCCTTCTTATATGTGTTATCGTCGTAAACGATGTTCCCATCCTTGTCCGGGCGTCCACCTAGGTCTATTCTGGGCAGCTTTCTCGAATCCGTTATTGTATTTAGTTGATCCTGTGTTTGATTATATGTATCGGCATCCTGATGCTGGGTCTTAAAAAAATTATACTTCTTAAACCCGTCGTTTATCTGCGCAGGATCGGTGGTCTGGCCGAGTCCAATATATCTTGAATTTGGCACTCCTAAACCCGCATCAAAAGACTCGAACCCTTTACCATCCTTATACTCGTTCGCTACGTCAATTTGAGGGCGCACAGTCGGCATGGACACAAATGGATGCGGCGCATCGGTAAGTGGAAATTTCTCTATGTAATCAAGGTAATCTTGCTGTCTTTTTTTTTCGTCTGGATCATAAGTCTGAGACATTAACCTTCTAACCTCTGCCGCATTCTGCGCGGCCATAGATGCGTAAACTTGCTTCTGCGTTATATCTTTATAGTCCTGCGCCATGGCATTACTATGCCAATAATTTGGATCGGATGTAATCTTCTTTCGCTGTGCATCAGCCTCGGCATTCACTTCGTCTTGATGCGCCTTTAGGAATGGTAGATTTACCGGTTTCCCATCGGGGCCAGTAGCTGTGTATGATGTATTTCCGGTCTGTGTATAGTAATCGTACTTTTCTTGGTTCTCCTTGTACTTGTTTGCGGCATTAACCACGGCATCTTGGTGATCGTAATCCATGTGCCTTTTGAGAATGTCATTTTGAAATTCTCTCTGCTGTTGGAGTTGTTGAAAAGCCTGTGCGCGTTTTTGCTCTAACGCCTGGTTGCTTTCCTGGTCGAGTTGGTTGAATGTATTTTGTAGTGGGGCAAGAGGGTTTTTGTTTTCGGGATCGAAGTTTTGAGCAACACCGCTTAGTGCTGCATTACCGGGGGCGTTTATAAGTTCTGATCCTGTCTGAAAAGGGGCGTCCAGTGCCATTATGTTTTATTTTTTTACTTAGCTTTTATCTTACTATTTAGCTTCGGTGGCGACGCTCCGTTCAGCGACAGAATTATTTACTCCCAAACTAAGAGATTTTTCCATCATCGCATAAAATAGGCGTCGATATAAATCTTCTACTTCATCTTGAAAAAAACGACTCCTTGACTCGGCGTCAGCCCTATATATGGGTTCCATTTCTCCTTCTTTATTTTTCCTTCTCAATATCTGCACTGATACGCAAAATATAACCCCCTGCGCATCCGTCCTTTCATGATGTTTTTCCTCTATATTGACTATGCCCGATCCGATAAATCTACTGTCATTCAGAACCTCCTTAATCAACTTGCTAACGTTTTGCATTTTTTGTGTTTTTATATGTGAATTGTTAAATTGAAAATCAGGTGTTAAAACGGAGCGTCGCAACGATGCTAAATCATAGCATTTTGCTCAGTTCCTAAAGTCCTATATATGGTAATGGTTGATTAAAGTTATATCCTCCTGCTCCTCCTCCACTTAATCCCATTCCTGTTCCCATTCCTCCAGAATACTGTATACCTCCTCCAAACGACTGATCCCCAGATGGCGCAGTTCCCGATCCTGCGCTTCGGCCCAAGCCACCCAAGTCTTTCCCCAGTGTCCCGAGCTGTCCGCCGAACAGGTTAAGTCCAGACTGCAGCATATTGTTAGAGCCGGTAAGCTGCTGTGATAACGCTGTCATCTTATCCTTCCATGGTTGCTCTGTGTTTATCTGCCACGCCTTATCCCTGTCTGCACTCATTCTTGCAAGTGCCGTCTGGTAGTTGGCAAGGTTCGATAGTCTCGTCTGATCATCGTATAATGATGTCTGGTTGTAGGCGTTCTGCGTTTTATCTGCCAGGTTAGCTATTGAGTTGGCATTGCCACCACCCATGAGTATTGCGTTTGCGCTGGTAGCCAAGCCGCGATCTGTATTGTTGTTGAGTTGCTGACGCGCGTTTGCCCCCATGCCTTGATTGGCTTGGGAGGCTGCTTGGTTTTCTATCTGGTACTCTTCGGGGTTAATGGCATACTGGGGCCTGTTTGCTGATAAGGCATTCAGTTGGTTTTGGTACTTGTTCTTTTCTATACCACCCCATATACTTTCTCCGGCACCTAGTAGTGCTCCGACTCCGCTTGAAATTAGGCCGCCTGCAGGCATACTATAAAATTTATTTAGTCAACTTTTACTTTACTATTTGGCTTCAGTGGCGACGCTCCGTTCAGGGGCATCACCACTATCATCATAAGTATTAAGAATCGAAACTCTCATCTTTACCATACCTTCCCCCGTCCAAACATCGTCTTCTGTGGCAGGAATAAACTCAAATGGATATTCAATGTTTTCCATAATAAAAGTTTAATAGTAATTCAACCGATGAACGGAGCGTCGCAACGATGCTAAATCATGGCCGCAGACCTTGATACAATCAAAGTTTTTGTCGCCTCATCTAACATCTTTCTTTCTCTATCTACTACACATCCATTCTTTTCAAAAAAATCTATAGCCCTTGTATTTTTAGACCAAAGTACAACATAAAACGTTCCTATCATAAATCTTATCTCATGCAGCCATGACTTCAGTATTTCTTTGGTCCTGTACTTTACATTTATACCGAATGAGTAAAGCTCGTTCGGTGAGTTATTATTTTTGATAGTAATTGTGTACCCTATTACTTTATCTACTAATACTACAGCAAATATAGTCATATCTTCTTTGTAATGGGAGATATTTTCTATTATAAATCCCATGGTATGATCAACGCAATGTTCCAGAGTTCCGGGAGAGATATGATACTGGGTTAGTAATTCATGATCGTCTTGGAAGGCCTTCTTTACGTAGTCGCGCAGGGCGCCTATCTCTATGGGGATAAGTTGTATCATTGATAGTCTTGTGGTGTTTCTACATAGTCATCATTGCAACACAGCGTAGTGGTAATTACGAACCGGCCACTGCTTACCGTGGTCGTGCTGGTGCTCATGTGCTTTACCTCGATCTCATATGGAAGAATTTCCGGCATTTCAGCCTTGCTCATCAATTCCTTATTAGACCATGGCTGGCCGAATTTCAGGTAATTTTCAAGCCTTTCCTGGTGCTCCGCTGCCGCCTTTTGCTCGTCAGGGCCCTGTGACCAGTTTTGTATTACGCGAAAATAAGGTCGCTTTTTCATGCCTTTTCAGTTTTTATAAGTTTACCAGAGCCTTGGATTGGTTTGCAGCTTTGCAATGTTATCCATGATCACTGGGTTGAGATATTTGTTTACTTCTGACTTGGCGGCATTGTACTCGAATTTGGCGGCTTGCCGGTCTGCTGCACCCATCCTTGGGTTTAGTCTTTTCTGCCGGTAGAACATACCCTGTTCTACGGCTTCTACGGCATACTGAGGTATCAGTATCTCCGTGTTGGGGGTTTCGCCGTTGGTCTGGTAGTCAAGTATCACCTGGCGTATTCTACCGCGCCATTCCTGCTCCTGCTCGTTGTTGTTATTGAAGTGGTTGCCTGCACCGCCGAATATGTGGACTATCTGCCGGTCGGCCGCATTGTAGTTCCATTCACCCCAGTAATTATATGGTGCCGGTATGAGCTCCCGGTACTGATTGATATTTCCCCAACCAAACCCCTGCGCACCCCACTCGTTTATGAAGTTTCCCGCGCCACAGTATGTGCTTAGCGCCGCCATGTTGGGCTGCGTAATAGCTATGCACCCTCTTTCTGTGGTTTCTACATTGCACAATGTCTGCACGTCGGTGATATATACGACTTGACCATCTACATTGAGTGTCGGCGTTGTGGTTTGTGTCTGCACTGCGCCGGCGCCATTGTATCGGGTCAGTATAGTTTGTGTGTAGCCGGTACCGTTGATCGTGACGGTTGATGTTACCGCCGATATGCTATCTACCGCCGCGCATAGGGTGTCTTGCCCTCCACAGGTTGTGCATGAGCACTTTGTCTTCAGGCATTTTATTTCAGCCGTGTTCAGGTCGGTGTTGAACCCCAGCGCATGTATTCTACCGAAGCAATCCACCACGGAGAAGTTTATCACGCGCTCGCAGTCGTCCGGGAGTCTTATGGTTTGATTATGGCAGTCTACTTCGAGTACGGCCTTGCGTATTTCCCATAGGGTAGTTCTGAAGATGTCTTTCCATGCCCATCTTGCATGTCGGTACTGAGCCAGTATTACAGACTCCCTCATATTGCCTTGCGCCAAACAGAAATCATCCACCAGGTCGGTGAGTGTCATTACTCCTATTCCGTATTGTCGCAGGTCTTTCATAATGCTATCTTACTAAAATGGTCCAGTCTGTTGCTTTAAGGTCGTCTGGTGTGGGTTGAAATATAACCGTCTTGCAATCGCACTTTCTTTCATCACAGGTATCAACTACTATTCCTATATAAGGGTAGTTGATATACTCTTCATCCTCTTCTTTTGCAGCTCGTAGTGAACGGCATACACCCCAGTGAGGTCTTATGGCCTCCAGTCCATTTACAAGTATCTGCTCTTTTATTTTTTCGTAGTTCATTGTTTTTGTGTGTGCTTTTTTACTTAGCTTTTGTCGATCTATTGGGCCTCAGTGGCGACGCTCCGTTCGACAACATCACTTCTATGCCCAAATGTTTTGTACACCTTAGCATCCTCTGGAAATTTCCCAAAAAATGTTTCGCAATCCCACACCATGTCTCTATACATTGCCGCAATAACGTAATTTCCCTCCTTTGCATAGCGATTCATGCACTCTACCTGCTTCTTTACCAGCAACTCGTTTCTGCCCTTCAGTGGATTATACTTAAATTCAGGCATAATCAAAGTTTAATTAATAACCAGCCGATGAACGGAGCGTCGCAACGAAGTTAAATTATCTTCCCAGTGCCGGGTCCACCTGTTGTCCTGGAACCACATTAGGATTCTGATTATCTGCCTTCTGTATAAACGTACCTTCTCTTGCTTTTGTAAGTAAAGTTAATACCTGTTCCGTTAATGGAGCAATAATATTATCAGATAATTTACAATTATTTTCCATTCCCACTACTGCTGGGGCATACTGCACCTCTACTTCTGCGCCATCCATAGGTAATTGACCCGGTGGCGGATCCCACATTTTTATTACCGTTGGCTCGTTCAAAAAGAAGAATATGGCTCCGGCCGGTGGTATTATCTGCCGGAACCTGCGCTCCAATAACCCTATCTTCCGGTATAGCTGGTGTTTCTTTCCGATACTGTGCACCCCCTGCAGGGCGTTGGCCGTGCTGTCGAAGTCAAACGAAAATACCGGATATTTCAGTTTCACGAAAAATTCATCGCAGTCTTTATCGTACTGTATTGGCAGCCGCTCTATGATCATCCATGCAGCGGGTATTTCGATGTTCGCAAAGCCATCCATTTGCTTATTGAACTTCTTTTCCTGCTGATACATGGAGTTGAGCATAGTGCTGTACGTAGTAGCCACATGGAATTTAAAATCATCTATATCCAGGAACGCGTCGTTCGGGGTATAGTTCTGATAGTATAAGTCCATCACTCGCTGCGCTACCTGTATCAATTCTGCCATTTGCTCTTTTTATTTTGCGTCGTTCACCATGTTTTCTCCTATCTGCATCAAGCCGCCATCTGCTACGTATGCTGCATATTTCTTTACCAAATACCCAAGGAATATAGGTAACACCTGATCACTCCATTCCAGTTGATTGCTGGCCGGGGCGTTATATATCGCTATATCCTGTGCGCTTACCGTGTATACGAAGGTTGCTTCTGCCGGCGTGTGCAGGTATTTCAGAACCACGGAGTTTATGCCTTGTGGTGACACCTTAAATCCCATATCATACTGGGTCATCTTCGGGCTGGCCCATGATGGCTGTTTTGTAGCATGGTTCAGGCAGGCAGACCACCGCTGAGCATCTATCTTTTGTATCTGGTATTCATTTACGTTGGCCGTGGCGTACTTTATTGCCAGCGCTGCGAAGTCTGGGTCTGTGTACGCCTTTGCCTTTCCTTTCCCATCTATGATTGGTAGCTTGCTATTAGTAAAGCATGTGTTCTCTTCCAGTTGGCGGAGCACGGACATATTCACGAAGTATTCGTAGTCTGCCGGTTGCGCGAATAAGGACCAGTTGCCGCTTTGCGTCGCCGTAGATGCCAGCACATTTACTTCGCTAAGGAATGGATTCAATAGATCGCTCATTACCTGGTTTAATTGAAATTCCTCAGCGTATTTTTTGAATAGCTGCTGATTTACTTCATTGTACCATCCGAGGAATACATGGGGTGGTATCTGTCCGTTCTGCTGGACATTTACTATTTGCTGAAGAGCAATCCATGTGTCGTATACGTCTATTGTTGTCATTTTTACTTAGCTTTTGCCTCTTGATTTAGCCGCAGTGGCGACGCTCCGTTCAACTTCGGTTCTACGATTACTTTACTTTATTCAGGCGTGGATTTTTAGCCTTTGCTGATGATGAGGCCTTGCGGCTCGCTGATGCCAGAATGGCGCCTGCAGCCTTTTTACCTACACCTTCTTTTGAGGCTATCTTTGCCGCTACTGCCTTAAAACCGGGATGTGCGCTTGCTTTTTTCATGATTTTTGGTTTTTATAAACAATGATCAATAGATTTCAGAACGATGAACGGAGCGTCGCAACGGACGTTCCATCAAGGCTATGGCGCCAGCAACAAAGTGCTACCCGCAATAGAAGTTATTTTTGGTATCTGGATAACATTATAGTGCATCAAATCCCGCTGCCATATCAGCTCAATAAGTGTCCCGGTCAGCGAATATAATGCTATGCCAGCCCCCTGAGAAACATTATCGCTATTATAGGTTAACACGCCGTAGCACCTACCCTGTATTGGGGAAAAGTTCCATTGCGACTTATTATCAACACCAGTGCCCCCTGGAAGTATCAGCGGCGAAAAGGCAGTAACCGGCGCCGTACTCAAAGATGTCGTTGACACCATTAATGTACCCACGGCGAACCCAGATACATACAGCGTATTATTGTAGTATTTAGTATTCTGCGAAAATGTAAAAGTTACGGCAAGTTTATTTGCATATCTTGTCGTAACCGTATTGGTTGCCAAACTATAGATAGCTATGGTGCCTGCCTTCCCAACAAAGTATATCAGGTTATTTACAGCATCGTAGGATGCAGACCATACATACTCCGCATTATTGAGTAATATCTGGTGTGTGCTCAACCCCGATGGTGATCCGGAAGTGGTGTCGTACTGCACGATGTACCCCTCACCAACTCCACTAGTAAGCGATGCGGCCTGCTCCACATATCCATCCTGAGTGAAATAGAGGATATTATTTACCAGCACTCTCGGGCATTTACCCAGTAGTAATCCATTTTGGAATGATGTCACCACTGCATTTGTAGTGGTGTTTATCTGCCACAGCGTACCACTGGTAGACTCTACTATAAATAAAGTTGCCGAGTTGGCATTGTAGTCCGTAGTAAAATACGTATTGTAAAAGGCCTCAGTGCCCCCAACTGAAGGATATCCAGAGAAGTTATTTGAAACAACTTTATTCAGAGATATGATAGTCGTAATTATTGGTATTGTCGGGTTTGTTACATCCACCACATATACCTTACCAGTGTTGGTTTCTATCGCATATAGCGTACCTGAGCCGATTGTCACCACATGCCACTGCACTCCAGATGCTGAAATACCTGGTATTTTCCCGATGCAGTTGGCAAGCGGGAGATAATATTCATCCAAGCCACCGAATGATGGTGTTGCAGATGGGCTAGAGTAATTCAGCACGGGGTATATATTACCGCCGATTAATATCACATCTCCCAGCACGGTTTCTGAATAAATAGTCACGGGGGAGCTTGTCAGGCCGCAGTTGGTGTTGCTTACCGTAACCTGAAGTTGCGAAGTTGACCCGGCCAGCGGCGCATAGGATATTGTACTTGGCTTGCTTGGCTCCGCTGTAAGCGCGGTGAGCAAAGCCGTCTCACTAGCCATAGACCCTAATGATATTGGGGTGCTGCTACCATACTGTACATAATATACGCCAGGGAAGTTCAATGTGGATATAGCCGCGCCATTACAGTAATCCGTAACACCTACGCTATACAACTGCTGGTTATTAATACATCCTGTACCGGTAGTGTTAGTGTTTACAAATACCGGGTTTATGGTAGTTGTTGATGTGGAATTTGGAGTTATAGATACATCGCAGTTATCCACCACGGTAGCCACGCCTATTGCACTCCACGTAGGATCTGAATTAAGTATACCTACAAGCTCCGTAACGGATGACGCAATGCCTATTGTTTCTGTATTGGCATAGTTATAAACCAGCACAGGATAGAATGATGCAGGACATGCCGTTGGCTTAGCCGTGGTACCTTCCTGGTATATCGGAACAACAACCGGGCTTGGCGTTGTTCCCGTACCGCTACCGCTGCCCGTATTTGATACATACACCGGCGGGATACTCACTACTCCCGTAGCCGGAGTGAATTGCACCTGACAGTTAAAAAATGCCGTGGCCACTCCATATGCCTGCCATGCGGGATATGCGTTTATAATTGATAGCACTCCTGCTGCGTTATTTGCAACCCCGATAACTGTAGTTCCCGTAGGATTATATACGGATAGCGGATACAGGGCATTAGGGCAGCCTGCAGGTGATTGTAGCGGAGATGATCCTGACTGGTATACATTTACGAGTATCGGGCTTGCGCCGGTACTCAGCACATATACCGAGGGCGCAGTGGTTACATTTGCTGCAGGATATATACCAATCTGGCAGTTACCCACAGGGAATGCCGTTCCGTATGCCATCCATGCCTCATTTGCATTAACAAGCCCCACCAAGTCATTTATATCATTGGCTACGCCTATTTGCGTGGTCCCATCCGGAGCAAATACGGTTACGGGGAAGTAGCTGCCTGGGCAAGCGGCCGGAGCTGTGCCTGTCGCCTTGTTTATGATGTTGTCGTATATAGGGCAGCAGGAACTACCGGAAGGGTTTGATCCGCCGCCTGTTGGATTTGAAAAACCCATTACCCCGCCACCACAATTACAATTGCAGTTATCCGAGAATTTACCGATCGCTTTTATTTCCTTTATCAAGCCGGGAACATCAATTCCGCACAATGGCTGGAATATGCCGGTGAGGACTTGTGCGTACAGGAAGTTCATCTGCGTCATCTGGTTCATCAGGTTCGCATTTTCAAGCGTTCCGCATGAGCCTTTTGATAGCTGGTAGAATTCCTGCATCTGGCATTGTAACTGGCAAAGATTTGTATTGCAATTTAGGGCAAATGCTATGCCGGCAGATGTGCCGCCCGGTGTATTGTATAGCTTGTACTGAACAATTACTGTTATACCATTGCCATAGTCGTATGTGGCGTACTCCCTGAGATATAGGGTATATCCTTCGCTGTCTATGCTGGTAGCAAATGTCACATTTGGAGAGCCGGTGATCACTTCATTTGGTATCTCTCCATTTTCTCCCTGCGGGTATACCAGCGTCCAGTTCCATGTGCTTGCTATTGGCGTAAGGATATTGTTGTACGACAAATTAGTGGAGTCGTAGCAGTTTATTGCCTTATTCAGACAATCCACCTGCATACTAACAATTGCCTGTCCAAAATTACCGCAACTATCCATCGTATTGCCATTAGGCCTTACGATGATGGTATTTTTGTTGTACTGAAAGAATGCCGTAACGGGAGATGTCACATACGATGTGTCCTGGACGAATACATACACACCATATGGACTATTCGGCGAAAATTCAATTTGGCCGCAAGGGCTATTCGTAAATGGGGTCGGCAGATTGAATGTGCGCGTGGTCCATGCCGTACCGGTAATATCCGGGGTGGGTAAAGATGATACATTATTCAGGTTAACTCCTTTTATAGCAACCCCGGAAGGAGACACTATATAAAACCACCAATTAAGCGTGGCCGGTTTGATGACCGTACTGTTATTGGTGATTGTCACGACGGGCTGCGCCCCTGATATATCCCACGTAAGCAGGAAGTCAAGACATGTAATATGAGAAGATGGGAGTGATACGCCGGTGCAAGCCATGATTTGTATTTTTAAAAAAGGGCAGGCATGTTGAACGCCTGCCCCTTCGGTTATTAACTTTAAAATATTCCTTATGAGCATGTACCCGCACCTGCAGTGGATACCACTGAGCCATTGTAGTACAATACTGGCGTTGCCATCGTAGTGTTGATACCCAGCTTGTGTGCCACACCGGATGTATTGAACACCGTAGTAGAGGACATAACGGGAGTCAGTGCATTTGCCAGCACTATTGGGTTATTTGTAACCTGGAATGCTGGTATTGCCAGTATCGGGCCAGAGCCAAACTGCACACCATTTACTGCGGCCGGAGTGCTGAATGATGTCAGATCGAAGCAGTAATTAACCGGGGTCAGAGATACATTCATGCCTGCAGCGCACACAAATGTTCCAGCGCCTACCGGGCTGTACAACTGAACGACATTAGATACCGGGCTTGTAGTTGTTTCAGACCACGTACCGTATGTGCTCCAGTTTGCATTTGCCCATGTCACGAATTGCGCTACCGTAGTAATGCCAGATGGAGCATATGCAGGAGACGGAACGCCGCCATTGAAATACACAGCATTCATAGTATACAGCAGGCCGCTTGGGTTAGCCGGGAAAGGGAAGTAGAAATAATTGTCTCCAGACGCATCTGTGGTCTGCGGCGGGTTCTGCAGGACTGGTAATGGAATAGCAATCGTAGGCATCACCGGCAGCGTACCGCCCAACCCATCACACAGGTAAGCAAACTGGTTCACCGGAGATGAAGTGCCTATGTTATCTGTATTGGCGATTGCCATGAATACTGTTGTAATACCAGCAGTGGTTGTGAGCTTCACTTCCAGCACCTTTATAGAGTCTGCCGTAGGTGGGTTAGACCCGCCATTGTCAGCAATATACTGATAAGATAATACGCGACCACCTTGCGTCTGCGGGATCCGCCAGTAGGAACCTATGATCTGTGTTCCTTCGCATGGTATTTGCATGGTAGTCCCGTTAGGGTTCGCAGGATAGCCAAATGGTTCCCCGTTAACATCTACCGCCTGATTGGTTACAACGAAAAAAACTGCCATGATTTATGTTTTATGAGTTTAAATAATGTCTACTGCTCTTAGCTCTGCGATTTAAGTTTCGCCAACTCAATGCACCTCATCATGTCCGCATGTACACTCTGCCCCTGATCTCCAGATAAGAAGTATATCACCAGGTCTTCCAGGCACTCTTCTTTTTGTGCGCCCTTCTTAAAAGTGAGGATAGTATTACTCTTTGTTCCTTCGGTCAGAATAGCCTCTGTAGCGGTCAACTTTAACACTTTTAGTGTCTCGGCCATACCCGCGGACACCCGATACTCATTGAACGCGGTATTTACCAGGTCCATAAATGCGGCGCCGTCCCTCTTGGCGTATTTGGCTACAATATCAAATTTCTGTATCACTTCACCATGTCCGAGACCCTTTCCGTCACCCAATATATTAAGGATGGCATTCAGTGACTCTTCCTTGTAAGTGAAGCCAGCATCGCCCTGTACGCGCAACTTCTGAACGAAGTTAAGCGCCTCTACATCCGCGTCAAAATTGGTGATTACCTTCGATTTTGCAGCTTTTTGCTCAGGTATCAGCGGCTCGAACGTAAAGAGATTAAGCCTTTTCGGATCTTTGTTTTCGGCCCACCCGGCAGATGCCTTATTCTGCTCATGCTCATTGATGAACTTTATCAGAATGGTGTCGTTTGGATTTATGCTGAGCTGGCCAAACGTAAAGCAAATACCTTCGGTCACAGACCTCGCATATTCCTCTTTAAGATCAAATCCTTGAGATTTAAGGCCTGGGCGGAAGCTATATCCTGCTTTTTCTGCCTGCGCCTTTGATATAGTCAGGCTTTCAGGTACCAGTTTGCCATCCTTATCTTCCCAATAGTCATTTACATAGGTTGTTGCCGCACCAATCACATATTGAGTTGGCATATAACCATTACCCTTACCCATGTAGAGCCTGGATATTGGTTCAACAAACAGGGTTTTACCTGTTGTCAGATATTCCGGGGCTATACCATTTTCGCCGGTTCCTTCTTTTTTGAACCCACTTTTCCCCTTACGGGAAACCACGAATGTGGTAGCCATGAAGCTATCTAAATTTGCTGACCTTTCTATTTTATTGGCAACTTCGCTCACAAAAAATGTATTTAATTATTGACTTTATATGTGTGTAAAAATATCCCCATGGGGGCACCGCCCTTATTACAGGACGGTGTTTGGCATTACAGCCCACATGTTCTCTACTCCATTCACGCTCATCATGATGTCATGCTTGATCGTGCCACGGAAAACTTCCGCCTGCTCGTACTGCTGCATACCATCAACCCAGTTTTCTTCCCACATGCCGGAAACCCTGCGGCCCTTTGGCATCCAGTATTCTACCGGAGGAACGCGATTACCGCGGCTGTCTGTCATACCGTCGCCTGGCAGTATAAGCGCCATGTTAGGGTAGTATCCCTGTCCTATCCAGCGGCTATCGCTGAATGCACCGGCAATTTTGATGTGTATTGTTGTTGTGCCCCACTCGTAGGATTTAACGCCCAGGCGCTTGATTTCGTCGCGATCCTGACCCATGCGCTCGAATGTGTCGAACGTACATGCGCCGGAGTTGTTTTTGAACATATCCTGGCTGCGGCGCTGCAGGGAGTCGCTGAAGCGAAGCGCGCACACCATCAGCATTTCATTGCTGAGTTTGAGAGCGTCGTTCTTATAGCGTATCTGGTTGTAATTTACGTCCAGATCCCATCCGTATGTCGGAGTGTATGTCTGTATGTTACCGCCACCATAGAACATCGAAGTCACCAGGCCGTCAAAACCGGTATACTTGTTTGTTGCAGCGGCCACGTTCAGTGCGGGGTTAGTTATCTGCTGCCCTTCCATGAAGAAGATATTCTCCGCCATGATCAGGCGCTCGCGGGCATCTGCCGCCGCCTTAAAGTCCCAGCTATCCATCTCTGCGCCGGTCACCATATCGAATACGATAGGGAACTGCAGGACATCCTTGTAAGCCTTTTCAAGCTCACGCGCTGTTTCCCATGAAGTACGGAGCGAGTACGGGCTGATTATATTGGTATATCCGAGCGTTTCCCATTCCGTGTGCGGCGGGTTGGTGTAGAAGTCAGCATAACCGGTAGAGAATCCTACGTGCGCTACACTCATCGCCTGCTGAGCATAGATATTGATAGTGTAGTCCTCGTTGTAGGGTGCCACATATATCTGGTGCGCGTAGTTGGTCGATGTGTCCTTGCGGATTACCTGCACCATCTGCGAGTCATTCGGTATGAATATGGTATCACCCAGGTTTACGTTGGAGTTCATACCATTATTAGCATAGGTGCTGATAGATGGCTGGAATACCGCGTAGTTACCTGTGTAGGTAGCATTTACATTTTCACCCCACGTACAGTTAGGAACGGAGCCGTAAGTGCCGGTGGCGTTGTTCTGTGCGTAGATGTTATGGTCTATTGCGCTGTTATAGCGAATAGCGATAGATGTTGCTTCTGTCTCCTGCGGAGTACCACCCATAAGCATACGGAAGAAGTCGATCTCGGAAGGACGGCCGCCGATGTTCACTACACCTGAACGGAAATTCAGGCGCCATGTAGCGAGATCCTCCGGGCTTGCGCCAGGAATTTTACCATCTTCTATTGCGTCGTAAAGGGCGCGATACAGGTCCGAGAATGCCGGCAACTCACTTTTGGCGTCACCTACTGATGTAATGATCCTTGATGTATTCGCCGGATTCAAAAGATATGCAATAGCCATAATTACAGTTTTTAATTATTTAGATTTAATGGTTAATTTCTTATCGCTGCGTTGAGGTTTGCGTATGTGTTCTGCTTTTGTGGCGCCCTGGCCACCGGCTGCTGCCCGTTATTCAAAGATTGTGTTGGGTTTCTTTTGTTACCCAACTGCACAAGAAGTAGTTTTTCTACCTGCTCTGCATTTTGCTTCAACAACTCCGGTATTGCTTTATCGAACATCATAGCCTTCAGATGGTAGGACATCTCTTCGGATATTTTCTTCTCGTCTATCTTTCCGTTGCTAAGGGTATTCCTGAGCGCAAAGTTGTTTTCTGAGGAGTAGTCTGAAATTATCTTATTGATTGCCTTTTCATCTACCGGTACGCTGAATTTGAGCGTTGACTTAGCGCCATCCAATTCTTTATTCAGCGGCTCGTAGTCGAAATTGAACGTCACTTCTTTTGGAAGTTCTGCAGCCACTTTTTTTACCTGACCTTTGTAGGCCTTGAATTGAGATATTATCTGTGTATGCTGTTCGTATTCCTGGTCTATGCCGTCCACTGCCGCCGCAGTTTCCTTACGATAGGCGTCAGCAAGTTTTTTTATCTCTTTCTGGCCAACCTTGAAAAGTTTACTTTCCTCGTCGCCTTCGTGGTAGGCATCCATGAACATCTGCTCGGCCTCTTCTGGCTTCAGGTCTTTGTCTTCTGCCATTTCCTCTGCGGTAAATAGCTGAAGTGCTATCTCGCGATCGCTTTTTGACTTAGCCAGTACAGCCTTGTCATATTCGTCCATTTTTATTTTGCCGGAGTCTATGCCCCATGCCAGCGCTTCTTTCTTTTTGTCTTCCTTCTCTTTGGCTATCTCTTCTGCTGTCTTCTCTACTTTTGGTTCGAGTTCTGCACGGGATTTTATTTTGCCGCCGGTAAGTTTTGCAAGCAACTCATCTTTTTCCTCGTCTGATAATTCGTCTGAGTTAAATTTTGGTTTGTCAGCTCTGCTTTTATCTTCACCGTCCGTTGCCACGCTCGCTTGTGCGTTCGGGGCTGGCTCGGCTTGTCCATTTTTTTCCAGCGTAGCTGTAGTTGCTGCCGCCGGAACTACCTGTGGGTTTTGTTCGCCCGTGGGTGTTACTTCCATTTCAGACTCTTTGAGTCCGCTATGTTTTTGTAAATTCGGGAAACTTGTTTTTATTGGGTCAGGCATTGAAAATATATTTCTCTATCAAAAGTATATACACTATTGGATATTAAAAATCAAAACACTACTTTTACACGACACAAGTCGTTATTATCTTTACTCACACTTATAATTCAGTGGCTACAATACGAATAGGCGTCCGTAAAACAAAGCAGGAATGGGCCCGGATAGAGTCCATCATAGAGTCCCGAAATAAGGGCAAGAAACTGATTGTGCGCGGCAAAGGAATTAATCAATTCATCAACAATGAGGTGAATAGGATATTCCGTCAGATAGACCTCCCAAACTGCCATGACGTAAAGGTGGCGCACGTAAAAAAGGACTTCTCCATAAACACATCCGACGCCAATGCCAAGAAGATCGTATGCCTGGCAAATAGCTTAGGAATAGACCCGGCAACACTCATCGTTAAAATGATTGTTGACCCGCATCTATTCCTTGAAATATCCACTATTGTAAATTAGCTCCTGTTGATTGCGGCTCTACGTTTTGGCGTAGTTGCCCTGCAGCCGAAGGCAATACATCTCCCGGTGCCTGCTGTGGGATATTCCCGGGTGGTGCCTGCTGTGGCATTGGGGGTGGCGGAGGCGGGGTAACGGCGGATGGGGTGGCATTTAGCTTTTGCTGTTGCGCCAAAAAGTCCGCCATGGCGCCATGATATAGCTGTTGTATATCCCCCTCTATTTTCATTTTGGTTTTTGTAATTCCTCCTATCTGATTTGTTAAGTGTTCTTGCTGGCCGGCATTTGCATCTATCTGCTTACCGAGTATCATTGCATCTATTTTCTTCTGCTCAATAGCCATCTGCATCTGCATGTTCTGCTGCTGCGCCTGCTGTTGCTGCTGTGCTGCCTGCTGCTGAGATTGTTCTGCCAGTTTGCGATTACGCTGCTCAAAATATGCGAATGTAACAATAGCCTTTTTGACGCTTTTTATGTCGTTAATAAGCAGGTATTCCGCAGTGGTTATTGACTTGTTTTTTACCGCCTCAAATAGTATTGCATCGAGCTTTTGGCGTAGCGGTCCTTGATTCAGGCTCTCTACAAATATACCGAACCGATGTGGCGCGGTTTTACCCAAGCCTTCCAGCTTATTCAGCGTTTCTTCGCCCAGCGCATCTTCCAATGCTTTGTACGATACAGTATTATAATCTTTGTAGGTGACTATATCCTGTACATAGAAGTTGGTTTTGACGGCCAACTGTTGCAACATATACGTAAGCATATCAGGAATGTAATAGGTGGCGGCCTGGCTATATTCCAGTGCCTTGAACTGGTTGTTCATGCTATCTCTTGGATTGCCTGGGTCGCCCTCCCGGAGTGGAGATACGCCTATCATGTCTGAGATATACTGAATACCGTTCATCATGATCTCCCACCACAGCATAGACTCTTTGGACATACCGTTTGGTATATCGTAGTTGAGCTGGTTTCCGGGCAGCGGCATCGTCTTGCCATCCACCATCGGGAAGGTGTATATCTCATTGGCTGAACTGTCCAGCATCTCCATTACCTTCTGCAGCTTATTGAAAGGTGATGAATTTGTATCTGGTATCAAATCCATAAGCGTAGTCACCATACTATCGTAGTTCCATCCACGGCCGCGCGGTTTTGCCCGGCGTAATTCATAGCGGAACTTATACCACGCCTCATTTACCATATCAATGATCTGCGCGGCTTGTATGGCTATAGGATCACCAATATCCTTGTAGGTGATGATAGTAAAGTTAGATACCGTATCGCTTGCGCCAAGGATATCTTGGTACTGTAATTCCCCGAAGTCGAACAATACTTGCTCTACCTGTGACACCGCAAGGTAGTAGGCCTTATAGTATGGGGTTTCCCACCGTGCCTTTGTTGGATATTTACCGGTAGGTGATTGGTTGTTTTGATAGAACCCATCAGAACCATCTTTTATATTCTGGTGGTCCATTAAGTCCTGAGAGCAAAACTCAATATACCCCAAGGTAACCTTAAAAGACATGAATTGGTCGTAGTTGTACCCTACTGCATTTGACGCACTGGTTAGCTTGCCATTGCCGGTAGCCCACCCCCTATATGAGGGTTTTACACCGGTGAATTCTATCTTCATGGTGTTGGTTATGGCCTGCAGGAGTGCATCCCATTCCTTTTCTATGTCGAAGCTATTCCCTATTATCTCTATCAGCTCTTTTATGGTCACCTTACGCTCGTATGCCTTACTTTGCGCGTCACTGAAATCCTGCTCATTGCCACTGCCGTACACATATACGGTCTCCGGCGCCAGGTACTTGTATTTTGGAAGCCCTGAAACATTGTCTACATAGCAGGTCGCGGCCACTGCTTTTTTTGCGATGGCATCATTTACCCATTTTTCAAACTCTATGATTACGCGATTATAACTCATAGAGAAATTTATTGGAGCCTCTAGCGCAATCTCTTCGTCGAGCTTATGGAAGTTCTCCATAAAGAAGTTCACGTCGGCCGGGTCGCCGGGGTTTAATCCCATGGCATCAAATTGCTGCGTATTGCCCGCGTCTGGCTTATCTCCAAACCTAGCCTTGTGCTCCTTCATCTTGAAGGGCTTCTGGCCTATGGATGTGTATATGTAGCTCAGAAAACCCTCTATCTCATTGCGATGCTCCAGTAATTGCTTGTCCTGCAGTTTTTTTGCTGTGCTTACCGGATCTTCGCTGCGCACATTCACCACCGGGCCCATTTTTTTCATCTCTGCGATGAGCACATTCCTTAGCTTTTCCAGTATGGGAAGTGGCTTAAAGTTCAGGGACTGCATTTCTCGCAAATAGTTCTGGTCACTCTCCGTAGAGGGCGTTACCGGCTGGCCCAACCGGTTGAGAATACCTACATTTTGAGGCCCTGTCTGGTTTGTAAGGTTTATGCGGGATACATTCTGAAACAGGTTTTTAATGGGTGTCATATCCTGACAGCCCAACAAATAACTCATACCCACCTCTGCGTCGTTTTGGGAAACGAGCGGCAATTGGTATAAGCGCAGGAAAGTAATGACCTTATTGGCCCACTCTCCGTTTTTATTCTTCTTTTCTGTTTCAAAAAACTCCCGAAGTACAAACATCTTTACATTAATTTAGTGAGGTCAACTTTTGTCTGCACTCCGGCCACGGTGCCACTATCCGAATACTGCCATGCCCATGCTGCGTCCCATCCTTTTGGAAGTGCCGGTATACTAACATTGCTGTAGTTGGCTATCCACAATGGATACGCGCCAAATGCGTGATTATCCGGCAGGTGACGGTTCAGGTAGTCGGCATAGGTGTATATGATGCACTTCGTTCCAGTTCTGTTCTCTACGGTGTCGAGGAATGTCTGCAGCCATGTCGCGTAGTCTTCCTGAGAAAGACTCGTGTCGGTACCGGCAGCATCCTGCGGTTCCAGGTCAATAGCCAGATGGGTGTATTTCGGTAGCGCCTGTATGGTATCCACGAAATAATTAGCTTGCTTTGCTGCGTCGGTTGCCGGGTCTGCGGAACTGTGGGGGTAGGCAAAATGATAATAGCTTACTGGTATCCCTACTCTTGATAAGCCATTCGCATTAGTATGCAGCATCTTGTCTAAATCGCCATATCCAAGGGATGTGCGGATAAAAACTTCGTCTACGCCAGATAGGTTATCGAAATTTATTAAGCCGTTATTGCTACTAAAATCTACTGTCATGTTATGTAAATTATAAAACAGGGCGGCGATTAAATCACCGCCCTGAAAATGGTTATGAAATCTTTATTTCTCGCCTAGTTTTCGTTAGACGGGAAGCATTGTATCACGTTCGCATTATAGCTGGCCGAGTCCACATAGAATGTAGTCAGGGTAACCAGGTCCTTTACCTGCTTTACGGCTTTAAAGCCCGCATCTGCAAATTTTGGAGGGTTCGGGTACGCTGTTGGGGCCAAGGTAAGCGCTACGTCCGTATTAGGAACGGTTGCGCCCGGCAGTGGTGTTATTTCACCTACGGTGCTCATACCGAAGTCTCCTATTACCTGATGCTTGCAATAGATAGGTACTGATTGGCCGTTTTGGTAGAAGGCGTTGTCAGCATAGTATACTATTGCCCAGAACTGTAATGGTATCGTTATCATAAAAATATTTTTTAGTCTGCTTTTTCTATAATTGAGCTTCGTTGCGTCGCACACTTCGGCGCCACCTCCCTGATGCTTAACCTACGAATATCGCCTGCACTTCTGCAAGGTATCCGCTGATGCCTGTTGGCAATTTGCCGCCATCTATGATCTTTGCAACTTCTGCCGCCAGGCGAAGCCCGATACCTTCCCATGACGCGGGATTTGTAGCGGCAGCCATATCCGTAGCCAGGGATTGTGTTATCTGAATCACTTCTGCCGTCCATGGCTGTGCCGCAGGAACCAGGCTTTCCACATAAGCGATAATCGCCGCGCCACCCGCACTCTTGTCGAATGCTATCAGCTTATCGGCGATAACTACGCCTGTCTTTATTGCGGTTATCAGAAGTGGCTCTTTTGACTCAAACCATTTTACTACCTTCTGCTCGTCTGCTACTAAAATCTCTTTAATCGTTGCCATTTTTTCTTTTTTTATGAGTGTTAATTTAATTTGACTTGCAATCTAATTATCCTTTGGACCTATTGGCAGATGAGTCTTATTATCTACCGCATCCTGAATGACATTTTGCTTCAATTCGTTGCTCACCAATTTTGGGTTGGTGGTTGTAGACCCCGATACCAAACCGACTGCCGTAAGTGCCGCCCCCGCGACTATACAAAAGTTGTCTATTGCACCGGCATATGTAAATGTCAGAACTCCTTGATTATACATGGCGATGTAGGCGCCGCATATCCCGGCAAGTATGACGCTGTATTTTGCCAGCAACGCATATCCGGCGGGGCTCTTGCTTTTAAAACGAGCGATGATGAGCTTTAATCCCCACACCTCTACTTTGTTCAATTCCTTTGGTTGATCCGCCATGTTAATCCTCCCTTTTATTTAATACCAGATGAAGTATACTCCGCCAGTCCAGCATCGTCAGAAACAACATTATATCCCTGCTTACCAGCGTACATACCGGGACGATATATGCTCCCTGCGCCGGGCAGTGTGCGCTACACCACATTGTCGATAAGTACCCTACGAATATGGCCACCATACCTGTTCCGAATATATACCAGAATGACATTTTCTTCCTGTTTATGATGTCCCATCCAAATTTTCCGACAAGTCCAATAAAAATGTAGGTGACCCATGCACCCCACTTTGATATAAATTCTAAGGTTTCGTCAGCTAGTCTGCTGGTCATATTTTTCATAGGGGTGTTATACATAAGGTCGTCAGTGAAGTTTTATCAAACGGGATTTGTTGTTGTCAGCAACGCGGCCTTTTGCCACTGAGCCATTGTCCAGTTAAGGTATAGTCCACCTAAGTTCTTGTCTTTTACAAATAAGCAATTCTGAGGGAGTTGCGTAGGAGCGAAGCCGGGAACGGAATGTCCGCCAGGTACCAGCACCATGCCGAATGGCTGTGCGTCGTTTGCCACACCTATCTCTTGGCCGCCCAGGAATTGACCTGTTCCATCTATCCAGACCGGGGCACTAACCATAAATGATACACCTGCAGACATAGTAGTTGGGTATTTATTTCAACAAAAATACCTTTATAGGTTTGGGTTATTCATTATTATCACTACTTTTACACGATAAATGTCGTTATTGATTTTTTGTAGTCGCCTTATTGCCACTATTTAGTATCGTTGCGACGCTCCGTTCATCGTTCTGCTATATATTAAACTTGCATTATGTTATTTAGGCCGAGAAGAGAAGATTATAAACACTCGATTGCTGCAGCTACAGAAATAAAGTCGTTTGAAGAGTTGGCTACTTTAGTTAATAAGGAAGTTGGCAAAAATGGTCTTATTGTTTCCATAAATGATGTCGGTCACGGCCATGATATTTCCACCAGATACATCGTTTGCATACAATATTCAGAAGGTGATACCCCTTCCGCAATCGGCTACCTGTTGGATTCGCCAAAAAATTTATTAAACTTTATTTATAAAACTAAAAATAATTCGGACAGATCTATTTCTTATTATCAAGATAAATGATAGTAGTGACGCCGCCGAACGGAGCGTCGCCACTGAAGCCCAATAGTAAGACGAAATCCCGCTTAAAAACTTTTAAAACCAAAAATAAAAACCGCACATGCATACACTACCTTACTTCAATGAGAAGCTAAACACTCATTTCCCCCGATTAGTAGTAAAGCCTGTAAAGATACCGGCATCCGTTACCGACTCCGGCCTTTTAAACCCTGAACATGCAGCGAAGTTCTGTGAGATGGGAGAGGTAGTGTCTACCTGCATTGATTCTACATTCAATGTGGGCGACACCGTATCCTACAACAAGATAGACCGCACCGATGTGGACTTTCTGGACGAGATCGAAGTGGATGGAGAAAACTGCGACATCGTTTTCGAGCGCGAGATATACGAAGTGAATGACCGTCCAGTAAATCGCATCTATGTGCGGCCTATATCCGAACTGGAAATGAGCGAAACGGGACTTATACTTCCGGCATCCGTCACCGGAATCACCCAGAAAGGGATTGTATTTGACGCGCCCGATGGCTACTCCATGAAAAAAGGTGACCGCATAGAATATGCCAAGCTGGACGCCGGTGGCATCTACGCCCAGGCGGTGGTAGACGGGATAGTGCTGGATGTAATCGGCGAGATGGATATATTCACCGTAAATGGAGAAGTGGCGCCATACAGGATGATCATAAAGATAGACCTTGCGGCCCAGCACGTCAAAAGAACCACCAGCGACTCCGGGCTGTCACTGTCCCCGCTGTTTATCGCCATGTTGCATAACCTGCAGTATGCACAAGTGATGGGCGTTGGTTCCGAAGCGCAAAAGATGTACCCGGAGGTTAGTGCTCACGACACTGTTATTATACATCACTCAATAGAGAATACAGACTACCGGGTTATCGGCCATGAGTATGGTAAACATGGCGGCGCTACGTTCCAGTACCGGGTCATTAACTGCTGGCAGGAAAAGTCACGAGAGATATTCGGCAAACTTCATTATGAGCGCAACACCGGGAAGATAATAGACATCACGCCTGTTAATGGCAGTGTATTCCTTGCATGGGAATTCGATATACTGAGCGGCCATCAAAGCGAAAGTGCCTTGTTGGCATCGGGATCAGACCTGCCGCAGTATCGCAACATAGATGACCTGCGCAACATGATCGAGCACAAGAAGAAAAATGCCGCAGAAAAGGCAAAGCTGAAGCTGAATGGCATAATGCTCCACCGAAGCCAGTTTAACCCGGAGTTACAGCCCGCAGAATGGTCCGCTATCACCAAAGAGATGGAACTGATCAAGAAAGAAGAAACGGCCGTAGCGCAATACCTTCGCAAGGACCACATGGTAGTTGCAAAAACAGTTTACCCGCGTAGCATCCCGGCCTATGTAATTACACCATATGAGGAGCTTTACCCAATAAATATACTGGGCAAAAAGTTTCTTATAGCCGCCCCTGAATTTATCATCTCTAAATCACATACAAACATGCACATCAAACTGCAAGACATCGTACCAATGAACAACATGGTATGGGTACGCCCGCTGGACGAATCAACGTCAGGGGACTTATTGATACCGGATAGCGCCAAGGAGCGGCCGGTAAAGGGAATAGTAGCCGCCGTAGAAGAAGATGGGCGACTATCAAAAGATGCTGTTGTTCTCTTCAGGAGAGGAGCAGGATTTTCAGAAGACATAGAAGGTGTTCCATACCTTATTCTCCACAAAAATGATTTAATTGCGGTAGTCGGCTAACATGCTATGGTTTAGCATCGTTGCGACGCTCCGTTCGACTTCATTTTTCAATTTAACACACACAATGAGCGACACAGAAATAAATTACGAAGAAGAGGTAAGGAAAATACACCCAGAGGCGATATGCTTCATGCCGGAATATTTCGACATTTATGTGGTTAAGGACAAACCGAAAGGTAGGGACGTAGGGTCGGCTTATTTTAAGGATAGCGCATGGAAAGATGCCTACGATTACCTGAAAGGTAGTGGCATAATCGAATAGTGATATGCCGCTGAACGGAGCGTCGCCTCTGAAGCCAAATAGATAAACTTAATCCCGCTTAAAAAACTTTTTAAAAAAAGAAACATGCTAACACAAATAGAATTGGGCCCTGGCGCCAGGAATAAAATGAAAGAAGGAGTAGACAAACTTGCTAATGCAGTAAAGGTCACTCTTGGTCCTAATGGAAGAAACGTTGCAATCCGGCACGATGTATCCGGCCGCCCCAGATCAACGAAAGACGGCGTATCTGTAGCCCGCGTAATTAACTTGGTAGATAAGCTGGAGGACATGGGCGCACAGTTTGTAAAGATGGCCGCAGAAAAGACCGCTATTGCTGCCGGGGATGGCACCACAACATCCGTATTGCTGGCTCAGTGTATTATAGGAGAGGGCTTGGCTGCGGTAGATGCCGGCGCAAACCCAGTGGAAATAAAGAAGGGGATAGATATGGCCGTGTCCGTAGTTGTTAAAAGCCTGCAGGCTCAATCTCAGAAGGTAGATAACACTAGCATGGTAGAGATTGCCACCATATCCGCAAACAATGACCGGGAAATTGGCGAACTGGTAGCCAGCGCCATACAGTCTGTAGGTAATGACGGCTTCATTACGTTGGCGGAAAGTAAGACAGAAAAAACTTACACAGAGAAGGTTGATGGCATACAGATCGAAAAGGGCTGGCTATCCCGGTATTTTGTGAACAATCCGGAAAAGATGACCACAGAATTCAACAACGCAATTGTTGTTATATACGAACGTAAGGCAAGCTCCCTGAAGGATGTAGAGGGTATCCTTACGTATGCCATAAAGTCTAAGCGTCCGGTATTGCTTATAGCCGAAGATGTAGATGGTGAAGCGCTGGCCGTAATGACCAAAAACAATATAGAAGGTCGCGTACAGTGTGCCGCGATACGCTTGCCAGGATTTGGCAACCTGCAGACCTCTATGCTGGAAGATGTAGCCATCATGGTTGGAGGTAAGGTTATCAGCGCAGACAAAGGAGATGTACTGGCCCAGGCCGACCCATCTTTCTTTGGAACGGTAGAGCATATCTCTATTTCCCAGACACAGACGAAATTTATAGGCTCAAAGGGGAAGAAAGAAGATATCGCCGCAAGGGTTGCCCAGGTTCGCGCACTTATTGAGAACACAGACAATGAGGTTGAGGCCGAGAAGTTGCGCACTCAGCGCCTTGCAAAGCTCACAAATGGTGTAGCGATAATGTATGTGGGCGCCACTACGGAAGTAGAAATGCGCGAAAAGAGAGATCGCATAGATGATGCCCTTTGCGCTACCCGAGCCGCAATAGAAGAGGGCATTGTGCCGGGGGCTGGCACCGGCTATATCCGATCGATAGGCTTGCTTATGAAAGAAGTTCGCTGTGAAAATGCAGATCAGTCCAAAGGCTTGGATATAATTCTCCATGCGATGACGGCGCCGCTTCGGCAGATACTTTTGAATGCGGGAAAATCTGAGTCGCAGTGCGATATAATAATAGATTACGTAAGGGAGGGGTCTAATGATACCGGATTTAATGTTAAGTCTGATTCTCTGGAAGCCCTCATAGCATCTGGAATTATCGACCCGGTAAAGGTGTCACGCGTTGCCCTTGAAAATGCGGCAAGTATAGGGGCTTTATTCCTCACTACAGAAGCATCAATAATTGATGTTGCCCCAATCAAATAAAATACATACATTTGCGACGTGTGTGTGAATTTAAGGCCGTCTCCTGTTATGGGAGGCGGCCTTTTAATTTGGAGCAATCTTATCTATTTGGCTTCGGTTGCGACGCTCCGTTCGACGGCATCGCCCTGATCTATTCCGGCGTTTTCTCTACACCATTTATGTAATCGACCTTCTCGCTCAATTCAAAATATGTACCCGTCCACGAATTGTTGTTAGTGGTGCTCACAAGTAAATATCTGCCCTGTAATGGGTTGCCGTCAAGTATTGGGTTGGCTGTAACATCCGCAGGCATATTCGGATCTACCGGCGTGTTTATGTCGCACAGGAATGATGCCGACTGGTATCCATCTGCAATTTTCCACCTCCCAGCAAGGAGACGCGATACTTGCCCTTTCTCGGATACAATATTATCGCAGTAAAATAAGGCCGTTGGCCACGTACCGGCGGGTCCGGGAATTGTCTGTCTACAGTATATTTCTTCCCATAAATAACGCTTCACTTTATCTGGCAGGTTTTTACCATCAATTCCATTTACTATATGCGTCACCCTTACCTCGCATTGAACACCAAAGAAATTGCAGTATGCTGGTGGCGCTACGGCGCTTGCAAGGTTTCCGTGGAATATATACGGAACTCCTTGTTTAAATCCAAGGAACTGGCGCTGCAGGTAGTACCCCGGCAATCTGCCGTACATCTCCGCAGTATACGACATGAAAGATTTTAGAACTCCCGTGGACATGTTAAATAACAGCGTCTCATTTACCGCTAAGTTTGGCTTACTCTGGGTATTTATGTATGATGGACTACCGCTGACCGGAATATTGAAATTGGTAAGCGTATACTCCATCGTTTTAGGGTCTATGCCACCTATCCAGTAAGTAATGCCGTTCGTGCCGGGATTCTGGTTCCTTATGTTTGTTTCTGCTATTTTATTCAGCAGATATCCCATGTAACCATCTTTTTCTACTGGCTTTGCATCTGAAAAATCGCTGAATATAAGATGTCCTTTGTTGTCCAGGAATACCACTTGCCCATTGTACCGCTGTATGCTATTTATATTTTCGGGCACCACGCCATAATTGGAGCCCATTTTCATCTGCGGGGATGTGAACTTACTGCCTCCTGGGTTTTGACCCATAACATTCCCGCTGGCATCTACCTGAAGCTGGGTTTGATTGTACCTTGTAATAAAGTAGTCGTTATTGCAAATAACCATACACACGCCTTGCTCTACCAGCACCACGGTAATATTTCCATAGGTATTACGATTGAACACCTCTGCATTAGCCGGGTCGAATGTGCCCATGCCGTTTACAATCCCCCTGTCTGCCAGCGGATTGGACACAGCCACCTCGGTACCTACCCGGTATTGCTTTTCGTATGGGTTAGGTATGCCCACGCGACCCCGGCTGGATAAATGACTGCCCCACAGATCGGAAGGAGATGGGCTCTCGAAGAAGAATGGAAAGTTTGTCTGGGCATCTACCGTCTGGAATACAATTACATTATTATTATTGGCAAGGTTGTTTTCCGCATATCCAGCCGCCGCCAATGTGGTTGATGTATTGGTTGATGTGTAGACTATTGGATTTGGCGCCGCGGCGCCGGGCGCTATGGGATTCGGCTGTCCTTGCAGTAGCGGAACCGGTATAGATCTTGATATAAGATAGCTGTCTTGGTAAGGTATTACATAATTACCCGCCTGTATGACTCCATTTACTACTGGAATTGTAAGGCACTGTTCATAATATGGAATGTTTGAGTTGGTTACATTTTGCTTGGGTCTTATGATGCGAAACAAACATCCATTAGTAAGTCCAGCAAGATCAGAAGTATACGCGATTGTAAAAAAAGAGCCGTCCTGACTATATGTTATGGGTGCGCCTTTTATCGGCGGAAGATACGATCCGTCTCCATTTACAATAAACTGGACAACATCAACCGGAAATGGCTGCGTTCCATTAAGCGCCGCCGTTATCTCACTAATGAAATCCCAAGAAACATTGGTATTTTGATTGTATTGTTTATTATACTCGTTAAGTGATTGGAAATAAATTCTTATTGATGTTGGGTTTGTGTTGTTGGTAGCCCCCGTATTGTCTACATATTGTATCCAATCCGCAGTCCAATCAAAAAAGTCAGAAAATAGAACATTTGGGGCCACTAGCACATTTATCCACTTAAAATAGGACGGTATTATTAATCCGGATGGGACCGTAAGCGACAAAGAGGACAGAGCCATCGACGGGTATGGCGACGGGGTTGTATCATTTAGATTCGGGACTGATACATATCCGTTATCTCCACTCCTTGATTGGGGATCGGTGTGTCGTCCAATTATATCCGAAGCCCATATGGCAACAGGATATTTACCTCCGCTTTGAACACCATATATTCCCGTGCCGTTAGATAGAACAGTAAGCGGCGATAGCATGGTAACCCTATTGCATGTTAATGGCGGAATAGGGCAGCATGATATATACGCAATTAGCTGGTCCGAAATGGTCGTCCCGCATCCGCTGCACGTATTCCATTGACAGGTTCCATTTTTACTAAAAATGAGATAATCCGTGTTGCTGGGTGATACCGAATAATTAGGCAGCATAGAAGCTAGGTACGGAAGTGGAGTAGACCCTATGGAACTTGCATAGTTATATCTATTGTGAGCAATAACAGATACGGATCCACTGCCGTCCGTTTGGCCGTAAGCCCCTTTCGTCATTATAGCCAATACGCCCGGGGCGCCAATACTAGAAGATCCACATATATTCAATACTTGGGTTATTGTCCTTCTTGCAGATGATGGATATGTACCAGTTGATGGATAGAAAAATATTTTATTTCTCCAATTGCCGGTAACTCCCGCGCATCCGCTGCCCACGCCAGATCCGTCACCATGGGTAATACCAGCCGCGCCCCTGCCAACACTCGTATATGCGGTATTAGCGGAACTATAGAAAGTTCTTTCTGTAATTCCAGCACCATCGCACATGTCTGCAAAAAAAGATATCGAAACGAACAGGGCGCCAGAGGATGCAAAGTAAAATCCATTATGGTCCGTAAAAAAACTTCCATAGGTATCAAGTGGAGCCCCCACAGATGTTCCTTGGAAACAAACTGGGCTCATCTCTATAGGCGTATCACTCCCGTTTTGCTCACACAAATACCCATCCACTGCATGACCCCCATCTACACCCGAGTTTGTTAAATCTAATATAACTAATAGTGGATTTCCTGCGCTATAAGTAAGTGGATAATTTCCGGTAGAGCAGTCTATTTCTATTTCTTTTACTGGGTTAGCGGCATAGTTACTCAATCCGCTTGCGACATTGAGTTGATTTATCTGTGAAACGCCTGCAACATATGTGGAAGTTGATTGAAGAGTGGCGTCCGATATTGTTGTTTTATGAGATGCGACGCGCATAATATACTTCCCAGCCGGAACATTATTAAATATAAATTGCTGGACTGCGCCGCCGCCTTTAGGAAAACTTATTCCGGAACCATATCCTTGATATGTAAATACACCAGTAGATGGGTCAATATACCCCTGAGTGGAAATGCATGTATATGGAGTGCCGGCCAAATATCCTATAAATCCACTATTTCCAGCAGTTTGATCACCAAACACTTGATCTATGCCAAATGCAGAATCCGCATTGCCGCAACTTCCATCTGTGTTGCCAAATACCACTTTATTGTGAGATTGTCTTATTATAGCCCTGGCTCCATTTAACGGATCGTATATTGCAGCATAAACAACTATAGTCCTAGACGGGGCCGCATCACATGGAGTTTGTGCTGGGCTTGGCGGAGAAACGGAGAACTGCAGGCTGTCAACTACCGGCTGAGGGAGTGGCTGATAGTCATACACATTGTTCGCCAGCAGTATGGATTTATCAATAGCTGCAACACTTGCCGATGTAACAGGCAGCCCCGGCTCAGTATTGGCGGCATCTACCGGGTCTACCGGGTTACTTTGCTTGTCTGCGCAGAAGGTATAAGTAATGACATTTGTAGCCTCATTAAAGGTTATACCGCTATTAGCCGTGATGAATGTGGGATTATATGCCCTGTTGTACCATTCTACATTTTGGCTGTCGTCGTATTTGCTGAAGGTTTCGCAGGTTTGCCAGTCTGTTTCTGTTTGCCCATTCACATCATTACCCACTCCGCGCCGGAATGCTATCGTGATATATTTTATAAGTGGATTTCCTGCATCAAAACACAAGTTCACACACCGGGGCAGCCCATTGCTAGTACCTACACATCCGCCGCCGATAAGTACGGTGTACAAGGAGGATATAATGCTCCAGTTGGAGAATCTACCCCATACGTCTATCGTCTGGTATCTGAATTGCCATCCGGAGTTGATCAGCAGGTTTTGCTTACTCACATCTGGAGTTACCAGCGTTAATATATTAAGTGTCAGACCGGACCCGCCGCCACTGGTGGTTGATGTTGCGGCTGGAGTTATTGTCGCCGCATACCCGGTGCCACCATCCAACAAGATAAAAGACACTACAGCGCCGCCAGCACCGATCGCCGTCACCTCAAATGTACCGCCAGTGCCGCCAGCTATTGTTCCCTGGCTACCAACCGTATAAGAAATTCCGGGGTTTGCTATCGTGGCCGTATCTATAATGCTCGCACTAGTAACGGGAACGTAGGAATTGGGGTTATTCAGTCCAATGGGGATGGTGGTGTTATGCATTGGCCGCAATGGCAATACGGACCCTAAGTGAATAAGCTCTAGCGGGTCATAAAAAGCGGATGAGTCCGTAAAGTACGGTGTAGTATAAGAACCGGTAGCGATACTCGCCCCTACGTCTATTACGCATTGCTGTTCATTATTGTTTGTGATGATAAGGAATTTATATGTCGTTTCCAGTTGCGTTACCGGGTCAATTACCGATTGCTCTATTAGCGTCATTCTGCCTTCTGAAAGAAAGTATTTTGGATCAAGCAGGAATGGCAGCAGCGGGCTCGTATAAACCAGTGTCACACCGCCTGTGTCGCCGGAGACTACCCATATAGAGTGATTGCCGTTGCTGTTGTAAAGAGCAAAATACATCTCATTGGTAGTTTCGTAGCTGTATGTACCTATGCAGTAGTTAGTGCCAGCCGGGGTGCCCGATATGACAAGCGCCTGATTCCCTTCCATTGGCGTCCGCACAGTTTCATTTCCGCCGGATAGGGCTGCAGCATTGGCATTTATGTTTACGTTAGTGGTGAGGTTTTTTATGAAGGCCGCAGTGTTGGGAGGAAGGCGGAGAAAATCTACGTCAAGGTTTATTCCTCCGTTGAAGTTGTTCTTGAACTGCTGTGCCATACTTTTTTAGGTTGTGGCAGTAAAGTTATTATTTATTTGGCAGTCAGCAATATTTTTACTATTAAACTTCGTTGCGACGCTCCGTTCATCGGCATTGCCCTGATTGAATAGGCGCATAACCTGGCTTCAGTTCCCTGATTTCACACCATCAATAATCATCTTCAGCGGGATTTTTCTATAATGTAAATTATATTAAGCAGATTTCACTATCTTTGTCTTTTTTAACGGCAAAATCTTGCTTAACATAATTTTCTAAAAATTATAGAACAATCCCTTAGTTCGCTATTGGGCTTGAACGAGTAAGCAAAATGGAGCGCAAACCATTTTATATGTCAACTAAAATAAATCAAGATTTCGATCCACCGGAAATCCATATTTCAGAGATCCATCTTCCTGAACATATTGACGTAAAGAAACGGTCAGAAGATTTAGCCCAGTTTTTAAGTACGTTCTTCCTGAAAGCACAACAATAAAGTTAGGTAACTATATTCGACTTTAACCCAACCAATAAAATAACCTTTGTTCAATAACAAAAATAGGTCTTTATTTGCACCTCATAGCGCGAGATAGAGCAGCGGTAGCTCGTCGGGCTCATAACCCGAAGGTCACAGGTTCGATCCCTGTTCTCGCTACCAAAACAAAAACCCCTTAATAGGGGCTTTTTACTTTAGTTACGGTCTTGCTCTCATTCCGTCCGTATAACCAGAACTGTACCCTGCTGCGGGGCTTTTATGCCTTACTTCGCCCGCTTGGGCTCCAGTCTAATTCATCAGGTCTAAAATTAGGCTCTACGCCCGCTAAACCGTCTGCATACCCTTGATCATATCCGCACCCTGCGCATCTGTGCCTACCTTCTGCGTTGGCTTGACTGTCAGGCAGTCGGGCAAATTGATTGTCGTACCTGTGTTCTTGTTGGCAAATGTCGTTCATAGTTTGTGTGTTTTAATACGGCACAAAGTTAGATATTTCCTTTGTTACACCACTTCTGAAATTCACCCATATTAAAAACATGCATCAGGTTATTGCCTACCTGGTTGCGTAACCACGCTTCTGCTTGTTTCTTGTACCCGCCACCATCCAATAATACTACGGTCTTATGTGGGTGTCGCTGTTGTATATTCAGTACGAAATAAGGAAATTTTTCATCTACCGTTCCTACGGACTGCTGCCACTTACTTTCAATAATAAGGCACTCTTTCCATTTTTCTGGGTGGTAAACGATAAAATCGCAATACATAGGCGTTTCATATATCCCCATGCCTATGTGATACTGCCTTGTATAAATGGGTTGCTCCAAATACAAGGCAGCTTTAAACTTGTCACGAGGAATGAATTGGTATTTTCTTTCTAATAGCCTATCATGGATAAACTTTTCAAGGGTTGATCCTGTGTAGTTTGCACCTGTATCTTTCATATCAGTAATTTGTAATCAAAACCTCCTCAACGGGGTTTCTGCCATTTGGCTTACAATTTACATTTCTTGGCGCATTTACAATAGCTATTTTGAAAATATTAGCCTTATACAGATCTCTTATAAATTCCGTATTGCTATTAGACAGCATGAGCTTAACCCCTTTGCGGTGTAATTCCTTACAAAAATCAGCTAAAGCGGATTGATCCTTTTCGGTGAAATTACCCATTGCATAAGATGTGAAAGAAGTGCCGTTTGTCGGGTGGTATGGTGGATCGAAATACACAAAATCCCCCGCTGCTGGCTCTATCTTTAAGTAGTCGTTATACTCAATAATGGTATTCTTTAGGGCTTTATTGCACGCTCTTAAATTGTCCTCTCTTAATATGCCTGTGCTTATTGAACCTGTTGCAGACTTACCTAAAGGAGTATTAAATTCACCCTTCTTATTCACCCTGAATAACCCATTAAAACAGGTTTTGTTTAAGTATATCATACGGGCTGCAATTGCAATAGGATCGTTCAGATCGTGTTGACTGCGCACCCTGTAATAGTATTCCTCACAATGTAACTTTTGATGCTTTTTTAATGCTTCAATCAGCTTATCTACATCCTTTTGGATAACCTTGTATGTTATTACCAAATCTAAATTCGCATCTGATATATGCGACCGCTTCGGCTGTATATCAAAAAATAGCGCACCCCCACCAACGAACGGCTCCCAGTAGTCGTTATATGTTTCCGGCAATCGGCTTTTTAGCTCGTTAATTATACTTCGCTTACCCCCAACCCATTTGAGGAAAGGTGCAGCCCCATTATCTTCTATACCCTCTTCAAGTACAGACATATCCTTTACATTCACATTGCTAAAGCGTTGCAATGCCTCTTCAAAGGGCATATCTAAACTAAATTGCTCTTCGTGTTTTTTCGCCTTTGCCATTATGAGTTTGCTATTAGAGATTGATAAGTTAAACGCTTGCCTGCTGTCGCACTCAATAACATATTAAACCTGTCATGCTCTGTCCAATCCTTGCTATTATAGCGAAAGGTAGCCTCATTCAGGTAGTTATCCAAATGCTTTGCGCTTACAAAGTGATAGATGCCTACAATACTGCGTTTTAATAATGAAAAGAAACCTTCAAGCGTATTGGTATGGCAATCGTTTACAACGTATTCGCCTGCGCCATGCTTAACATAATTGTGCTTGTAAAGCCACTTGATAGTCTGGTAGATCCTGTATTCATCAGTCATAAGGGTTGAGCCTAAAACCACGTTATTAGTAATGAATTTTCCTATGGCTTTACTATCTACATTTTCAGATTTTGCAGCTTTAATCAGACCACCACGCTCAACAACTGCAAGTACGGGTGTTTTAGTCTTAGTGCTGCGACCTTGCGTACCCTCTGTTTTCTTGCTCTTATGCTTATTCTTTTCCTTGCCTCCAATGTATGTTTCATCGGCTTCTACCGTATTTGATAAAGGAGCATTAAAGGCAGATGTATTGCTTGCATGGCGTAACCTGTGCAATAAAAACCAAGCATTTTTTTGGGTTATACCTAAATCCTTTGCAAGCTGTAAAGAAGAGATACCTTTTTTATGAGAACTAATTAAGTAGATTGCAACAAACCATTTTTGCAATGGAATTTTAGTGTTTTCAAATATAGAACCAACCTTTGCAGTAAACTGTTTTCTGCAATCAGAACACTTGTAACGCTTACCATCCGTAAAGCTGTAAACCTTCATACAACCGCAATGGGGGCAGTATACGCCATTTGCCCACCTCATTTCCTTTAAGTGTTGTAAGCATACATTTTCATCTGAAAAGTATTGCATCAACTGTATTAAGTTAGTGAATTTTGGCAGTGTTGTATTGTTGCTCATATACTGTGTGTGTTTCTTTACACTACAAATATACGACAAATATTTGGGTTAAACAAGAATATAATTACCTAAAAATATATACGATTACCGGGAATAGTTTTTTCATATTTTTTATTTTTAGTGATAATAAATTATGTAGTTTACCGACCCTGCGGCACCCTGTATAAATAATGTTGTAGCTCCTGTGAAGTATTTTGCTCCATACGCAATCCCATTGTTACTACCTGCGGTATAAGCGGTAGATGCCAATATATCCGTTCCGCCAGATGTTGTGCCAATCTTTATAGTCTCGTTGTTTGTTGGAAGTATCACTATACTCTCCAGCATTGATCCCGCCGGTATTGCTATGGTAGTATTACCCGTTGCCGTAGTATTCGATTTTATATCCACAACTCCATTTGTAACCGCCTGAAGAGATCCTGAATTATTCACCACGGGGGATGTGGCAGATGAGGTAGCTGGCGTGGTACAAGTGACACTTCCTACCGTTATAACATTTCCCTTATTATCCACTCCAAATTTTTCAGTATAAGTTGCTCCTGATTGGATACCAAATGTTGCCAATCTTTGCACTCCTGTATTTATGGCAGTTTCTGTTCTTGCTACTATAAAATCATAATTTGCACCTGAACCACTTGCTTGGTTATATGTCGGTCCAAATGCTAATCCATAAACACTATTCGTTGTATTTGTGTAAGTCGATGCAGGTTTAGATAATATTGTATAATATATACCTCCTGCATTAGTGGGTGTACCTTGAATAGTAAGGTAATTGGCCGTTGAAGAATTTGATGCGCCATTGATAGTGTTTACCCACAGTGTAGGAATTGCAACATAGCTCGTGGAACTTGATTGAACAATATTCATTGGCGTAGCATACCCACCTCCTGCAATCTGTGATTGAAAATTTATGCTGTTAACTACTCCACTAACTGAAGAATAAGAGGGAACTGCATTTATAAGAAAGTCGGTTTGCTGAGAAGTAGCAAGGGATGTATTCCATCCCTGCCCTATAAAATGCACATTTGGTGATTGCTGAAACTTAACCAAAGAAGTAGCAGCAGTAGTATTTGAAATAACGACGCCATCCGTTGAAACAGCAGCAATACCATTCTTTTGTTCCGTAATTGTACCGGTCCAGTTGTTTGCGTGGGTCAAATCTATATCATCTGCTATATTCGGAGTTGCTGTTGCACTCGTTACTGTATGGGTAATTGTTCCTCCCGGAGAAGTAGCCGATACACTTGTTACTGTCCCAGCGGTCATAGTTGCGGTAGTTACGCCACTCACTCTTCCCTGTGCATCGGTAGTAATCACCGGCACAAGTGTAGATGATCCGTAAGTACCAGCCGTTCCTGTATTTTTTAATGTCGTAGCTATGCTTAGTGGATTCCCAGACGCCGAACCTGTGACATCCCCGGTTAGTGTGACTGTTTGGGTGGATGGGGCCGTAGGCGTAACGGTGGAAACAGAAGTCACCCTACCTTGCGCATCTGTTGTTATTACGGGTATTGAGGAGGCTCCGCCATATGTTCCAGATGTACCAACATTAGGCATCGCGATCGTTCCGGATGTTGTTATGGTGCCGCCGGTAAGTCCAGAACCTGCAGTTATGCTCGTTACGGTACCGCCAGTCAGGTCCGACGTCATGGCGAATGTTCCAGATTTATTGGGGATGGTATCATTTCTTGCGGCACTTAGTGAGTATACGTATATAGAAGACAGGAACCCGTTCTTTACAAATCCCAGCTTCATGTTTCCTCCGTTGTATCCCAAAGAGGCGGTATTCCCGCTTGCATCGCTTACATTCCATGCACTATTTGTGCCAGTTGCAGTAATTGATGCAGATCCGGATATTTTGATGTTGTATGGGGTTATTGACACAGAATATGGCCCGGTAGTATCTATATCCACAAATGAATTCCCGTTCGTATGGTTTAATATCATTGAGTCATGCGTGGTGTACCCCACATCGGTTACCTGCTGAAGGTTAGGCGTAGCTATATCCGATAACAAGGCTACCACTCCGCTACTATCCGGCATTCTCCATGCCCTGTTGGATGTTAGTGTGGGGGCATATAATGCACCAGCGTCGGTTCCGGAAAGATTGGATAGCACCAAGCTGGGAGAAGAAGTAAACACGCCGCTCCCCTCTAGTGTGGCTGACGCATTGGTGATATAGCTAAAAACACCAACCAAACCGTCATCCATCGTTGAGTATGTGGAGGTGAATAGGGAATTTCCCACCGTGAAGTCTCCACTCTCCCATCTTGCTATCGTATCCCCCATCCCATTTGTGTAATACAGCGGGATATCGGTTGTGTCTCCCTTTGTGAGCACAATTTGCAGCGAAGGCGTATCTGAATTTATAAGCGCCCTCAGCGCAGCGGCTGTATCCTTTAGCATAGTCGGAGTGACATAGAGTATGCCGCTATCCACTATTGGAACATAATGACCTAACAATCCCACCGTGTCTTTTGTGCTAAGTAGCCTTAGCGAGTGCAGGCAATCGTTGTAGTACAGCCCACTATCAATGTTTATGTCAACCCATATACGACCGCAACTATCTGGATCCCATACCATCTGAGCGCGTATTGCCGGCACCCTCATGCAACTATCAGCAGTGTATTCGCCATAGGTAGCATTTACGCCTTCAGGTATGCCTATATAGAAATATGGAGGCCCGGACTGAGCAAAGGTGTTTACGGAAATAAATAATAAAAGGAGAAGTATTATTTGTTTCATGCTGTAAGTGTTTGTGTTTTACAGCAAATGTAGAAATTTTTTGTTAATCAGCTATTAATTTCTATTTAGCATCGTTGCGACGCTCCGTTCATCTTTCTCGCCCTGATTGAATAGGCGCATAACCTGGCTTCAGTTCCCTGATTTCACGCCATCAATAATCATCGTCAGCGGGATTTTTCTATAATGTAAATTATATTAAGCAGATTTCACTATCTTTGTCTTTTTTAACGGCAAAATCTTGCTTAACATAATTTTCTAAAAATTATAGAACAATCCCTTAGTTCGCTATTGGGCTTGAACGAGTAAGCAACATGGAGCGCAAACCATCAGATTATGAAACGCATAATAATGGCTATCCGTAAGTTCTTTACGAAGAAAAAAACACAGCAGCATTGCTTTGAAAGAGACGGCTATTCCGATTAATATCTAACCATAGCTTGCGAGGCCATGTAGCCATCCACAATTTTATTATTTAACGTGCCCGGCAGCGTATCGACCTTGCCCCACGTGACAGACCCTGCACCAAATGGCTGCCATCCGTCTTTTATTAGATCATTTACTTTTTCAGAAAGATGTTCGGCACCCGTAGCCATTACAAGCATGTACTCTTTTACTTGTTCCATATTATTTGCTGTTTAGTCGCTGCAAATATAGCGAAAGCCCACCTTTAACAGTGGGCTTTCCTTTTGCCGCGAAGGCAACATATCTTCTATCATCAATTCACTAAGACATTAAGCATCGGGATTGTTGCTATAATTTGACGTTATGCTAAGTAGGCCCTATCCGGAAATTTAGCGGCATCAAAAATGATAAGTCTGAATCTCATTTCGGACAGGTTCTTACTATTAAGTTTCAGTATCCGTCTTCCGGCCTCCAAGGGCACAACCTACTTAACATAACGCAAGTACATTATAGAACAAATCCCTTTAACATGATACGAGCACCGTAGAACAGAACGTCGAAATGTGCGACGCAACGATGCTGAATCTGGCGCTCCAGTTAAGTCCCTAAAGAAGTAACAGCCCAAGACAAAACCATCCCATTACTGAACGTTCTTAATGTACTTGCTGCAGCATTAAAACTTCCTGTTATTGTACTGTAAGGGAAGTTCTGATAAGAAGCATTATTGATCACTAAGGCCTGATACTGTTTTCCTTGCATGTAGCCTACGGTAAGTGTCGTACCTGCCGGATATTCCAGCGGAATGACCGTACCATCACATAGCGTCTGTGTATTGGCTGGATTTGGCGTAGTCTTAATCAGCGCCTGTATCCAGCATGTCTTTGTCGTGGGGTAGCTGCCGCCACACGCCGGGGTTGTTACGCCTATCTTGACTGGATTACCTTGTCCGCCATTCAGGCACGTCACAATTACTTCAAATTCATATGCCGCACATGCTTCCAGGTTGGTAAAAGTAAACCCGTGATCGCCATCGAAATACCCCGCACTATCGTCTGCTAGTATCCATTCTTTGCTACCTTGTACGCGCCAGTATGTGTTTACAAACAGGTATGACACCGACGGAGATTGATATCCGGGTGACGTCCATGTAAGCTGCACCGAATTACATGTTGCTATGGCCGAAATGTTGGTCACCGTATTTACACACGTCGCATTTGGGTCGTCGTTGGTATACCCTCCGAAGTACCCGCCGTTCGGGAATGCTCCGTCATTTGGCTTGATCTGGTTTATCTGGCTACCGTATACTGCGGCATTGAGGCGCGATGGGTTATTCTTGATTACCGGCAAGTATAGCGTGTCTACCTGCGCGCTGGAAGATGAACTATCCAAAACATCTACTGTTGCTCCGGGCCCTATATACAATACATTCAATGTACTTCCCGCCGATACGAATATGTTATTCACATAGCTCGGCCCTAGTATTGCCAGATATTGACCAGTTGGTGGTGATGATGGTGGTGATGAATTAGTTATGGTCACACCATCGGTAAAGGTACAATTCACAATGAGCGCCGGATTTACCACCGGAGTGGGCGGAGACGCCGTGGTCCTGTTGAAATAAATGCCAACCGATAGCAATTTACTGCTGCTTAATACTGATAAGGCTTGAACAAGATAGGCATTATTTGCGGCGAACAGATTAAGTTCCCGCATAATTGCCGTATAGACATCCTCGTAGGCATTTAGTATTGTTTGCAACCTAGCCGCCTCTGTGGGGCCGCCGGGATACGGCGCCGCCTGTACAATGGCTATAAAACTTGATTTTTCTAGTGGCGTGAGCTGTGTTGGCATTTTACAAAACTATTGATTTTTTATTAATGTTCAATTGAAAAACGAAGTCGAACGGAGCGTCGCCACTGGCGCTCAATATTTGCCATAGCGATGGTATCCCCAATGTTTTTCTAATTTCACTTCCTCCTCTTCACTTAATCTGCGCCAGTTGAATGTGTTATCCGTTAATCTTCTGGAGGTGTTTCCATCATGTATTGACGCAAGAAACCCGTCAAGATAATCATGTGGGGCTATGTTTAGTGTACGTGTCCTGTTAAGTAAAAAGTGGGTGTCCTCACCAATGTGTAGTTGGTTTTCAAACGGCTGCTCTTCCCATACCTTTTTCCAGTAGGACATCGTAGCACCACACACGAAAGCACTCCCGCCGCCGTACTTGTATTGCCATGCCTGCCCGGTTTCTGATTTATAGAAATAAGGGTTTGTTATACCGGTCACTTCTACTTCTGGAGCCATAAGCGCCTCTACTGATTTTGTTATCCAGTCGGGCTTGTACCTATCGTCGTCGTCTTGATGTATTATTATATCCCCTGTTGCGCGGGCTATTAGCCTGTTCCTTTTCTCTCCAATGGTTCCGTCTTCTCTATCTATCAGTAATTCTTTGTTTGGGTAGTCCTGGTTTTGGAAGTTGTTTATGATGTTTATACCCCACGGTTTTCGTAGTTCTGTTGTTGGGGTTATGACGCTTACTTTTGGGTGGTCCATTTACTTAGCTTTTTGTCAATGATTAAACTTCGTTGCGACGCTCCGTTCGACTGCAGGATTACTATTTTACCTTATTTCGCATTTATCCGTTTTTATAGGAGTGTTAATCGGCAATGAAAATGCACTTATATTAGCAGAATAGCATTTAGCGCCAACCGTCATTTGCATATTTATATTCGCATCTGCGATTTCTTGGGTTACATCAAACGAATACATTATACAATACTCATCTCCCATTCCCGCTTCCTGCCTGAGAAAGTTTTCAATTTCCTTTACCGACATTTTAGATAACCGAATAGCCTTTTCTTCTATATTTTCCATTTTACGTTGTTTTTAAGTCGGGGTACATTTTAGATAGTATTTTATCAGTTATTTAACTTCGCTGCGACTATCCATTCGACTGCAGAATTACTATTAAAATCTCTTGTACCGGCAAAACATAAATCTTGAATTTTGCTTCCTTTTGAAGTTTCTGGAATGCCTGTAAGTTTGAAGATTGCAAGACCTCGCTGGCCATCGCGGATTATTTATCTCCGAAGTCCTTATCATGTACCTGATATCCCTGCTGTCTTTTTTCATAAATTGCCAAATTAGAAAACTGAAGTTGAACGGAGCGTCGCCACTGAAGCTAAATAGTAGCAGCGCCGCCGGCCACCCTAAGTCGTTTTTAAACCTGGGTACATTTTTGATAATATCTCTCTGTACCTGTTGTAATTACCCCAGCTACCTCCCAGTTTATTCCATGTTGTAGAGCAATGATCCATCTTCGCTCCCGGCTTGTAGTTTATGGTGTATATCTCCTTACCCAGCGCTCTTATTTCTCCGCAAATCGCCTCTACGTAGCAATGCAGCTCATCAAATACTTCGCTGTTGAATTTCACGCCAAGGTCTTTGCGTATCAGGATGCAGCAGCTATCCAAGGATTCCACCGGCCATGACTTCCCTTCTTCGGACCATCTATTTACTCCGTCGCTATGCGGACCCACTAATCCTATCGCGCCAAAGTCGGGATGTTCATTTATAGTCGCCTCCAAGCTATCCAGTATATCCGGGGTGAATACAATATCTTCATGCACCAGCAGGACGTATGGCGTAGTGGCCTTATCTATTATCTCGTTGTAGTTTTCTGCGGGATATTTTTTAGAGCGAAAGTCCGAGCTGTCAGATATTTGAGTGTTTCCGATGCCGATCACATCAAACTCGCCTACCAGATTTCCGATAGACTCTCCTAAGTATTTTTTATACACTTCAGGGAATCTCTGCCGGTACCCGATGGTGAACAGCTTTTCCTTGCCCGTTTTTTGACTGCGCTCTTCATTGTACTTCTTGTATGCCGCGCCATCCTCATGGAACCATGCGCTTCCAAGGTCCTTTGTTGTCATGCACTGTAGGTGATGAATGTAGCTGGCCTGTATGTGACCAAATTTCAGTCCCATACCCCTGCAGGTATCTACTATCCAGTTGTCGTTGTAATAGTGCTTTAAGCAGGTAGGGAACATACCTATCTCTGCAATGAGTTTTGGCTTAAACATGAAGTTGGCGCCGAGTATGCCTATCCCCATAGGATTAGGATGCCTTGTGCTGCCAGCCGGCCAATCAACGGGATTATGTATACCCTCTGTGCTGTATGGAGATACCAGCCAGTAATCTTGGCCCAGTGCGTCGAGCAATGGAATATCCCATCCATCAGTAAATAACAGATCGTTGTTGGCGATGCAGATATATTCTATGCCGGTAGCCAGGGCGATGGATAGGCCGGTATTCCATGTCGAAGTAACACCCATGTTTGTGTCATTCTTGTGGTAGAACAAGTGTTGAGCTTCTTTATTCAGTAGTGCGCCAAGCTCTGTGTGGTACTGCCATGTTTCATCCGTAGAATTGTCATCCACAAGTATGATATGCAAATCTGCATGGGTACATTCTATGAGGCTTTGTATTGTCTTTTGGGTATAGTACACCTTATTGTAGCAAGGTATCACCACGGCTAACTTTCTGCTATCTCTCATTTGTTTGATCTGTATTTGTAAAAGTAAATTGGCTCCGATACTAAGTATTCTGTTTTTATTCGTTTCGTGATGGCTTCCCCGTATTTTTTATCTTCTCCAAAAGAGATGTTTGGGTATTCCTCCAGTATGGCTATCTCTCTTTTTATGGGGCATACGTGCTGAGCGCCCCTGAGATATACGCCATTCTCTTCGCCCCATTCCTTGTGTTCTATTGAGCACTTTACGAGCTTGTGCGGTCCGTTGTCTGGCTCGTAGCTCATCATGATACCTATGTGGTCCACACCCATTCTTATGCCTTCAAATATACGCTCCAGGTATTCCGGGGATATCTCGTCATCGCAATCTATGAAGACTACGTATTCCCCGGTTGCCGACTGAAGTAGTTCATTTCTCTTTTGGCCGATAGATTTAATGCCCATATCCTGATTTATGAGCACCTCTGTCCGACGGAGCAAATCTTCACGCTGTCCATGTATCTGCGGGAGCAACTTTCCCAGAAATGGGATGCGGGAGTACATTGTCGGTATAAGTATGCTCAGTCTCATTCCGGATCTGTTTCTATGCTGAAGGTATGGCTTGACCATGCAGTTTGCTCCTCGCCCGTTTTACCGGACTCTTCGGGGTTTTTCAAAAAGGCGTTTACCCTTCTTGTTACCTCCTGCATGTGCATCTTAAAATCCTTGTCCTCCTCAAAGGTTATGGATACTGTTACTTTTGTTCTCTTATTTGACATTTTTTAGTCAGTTTTCGATTATCAATTTAACATCGTTGCGACGCTCCGTTCGACTTCAAAATTACTATTAAACAGATTCCCTTCTTACCTCTTTCCAAATACCCTTCCCTATCTGGACTCTCTGGTGTGTTTCTGGGTTGTATGGTGTAATATCCCTGTGCTTCACTTCTGGCTTTGGTGGCGTTGCCCAGTTCGCGGGCCTATTGTTTCGCGACTTGCGGGGCTTCACATCCTTTTTGGTGGTAATGATCAGTGTTTTCTTTTCTTTTTTGACCTTTACCGGTTTTTCTTTCTTTACTCTTGGCTCCTTTACTGGCCGTGATTTCTTTACGCCCATTACTTTTGTTGGGTTGTGGCGCTTCCATGTTGTTTCTGTTTTTATGTACGGCCACTCTTGACCGCGAGACTTTCGCATAACAATTGTGCCGACTGGAAACTTTTTATACTCGGGTATATCTATCCCCGCCAACCTCCATTCATATATTTTTCTTGTAGCTGTAGTTTTTGTAACGCCATACTTCTTAGCTATGCCTTTGGCTCCCAAGGTAGCGATGTTCTCTTTCACAAAATCTATTCTATCGTCCCAAATACTTTCTAATGCACGGCTTGCATAAGAACATTTCTTTGAGCAATACTTCTTGCGGTCCAACCTTGATTGCGGAACCACTATCGGCTTGCCGCACTCTGGGTTTTGACATATACTATCTATACTTGTTCTTATGCTCAAAGTTTAATTTTATGTGTGTGAAATTGAAAAACTGCAGATGAACGGAGCGTCGCCACCGCTGCCAAATTTTGCACCTGCCTATACCCCAAAGGCATTTTTAAAAATTAATTTTCTGTACCTCATTACTACATCTATTCCTTTTCCTGTTATCATAAAGAAGGCTTCATGCATCCATCTTATGTTTTTACTTTTTTTATCGAATGTAATATAGTCCAGTTTTATCAATTTATCCATGCTGGGTTTAAGGTACATCTTTTTACCTTTTGCCTTGGTTAATTCAGGGAAGTCCCGCAACCTCAGCGCACTTAGTCTTTTCTTGTACAAGGCCGACAGCACCCGCAGATCATTAACGTCAACACCCATCACCTCTTCTATGTACTCAAAGCTATTCAGTTGCTCCAGCAGCAGGTTATTAAGTGCATCCTGCGCCTCTTGCGCCATAGCTACCTCCCTATCCCATGCGTTGAGTTGCTTTATCTCGTTTATCTTATCGGCAACGTCTTTTGCGAACTTTGATAGCCCATACACGCCGGTTCCGCAGTTCTGCGCTGCCAGGTGGGACATATTCATTACATCCCGGCTACTGGTCAGGCACACCCCTTCTCTGCGCATTGCTTCGGTAAGGTCCAGTCGCTTTAAAGGGTATAGGTACTGGTCAGCCGTATTAGCCTCGATATCCTCTGCCGCGCCTCCCTCTCTTTCGACGCGGAACGTCCAGGAAATACCGACTTTAGCCATGAGGTACATAACCTCGTCCATCCTCTCTTCGGCGCAGAACTTCTGCAGGGTGTAGTCGCTCTTGAATATTTTGAGTTCGTCATTTGTTAAGGATTCTTTTTGCTGTGGTGTAATACTTCTTAAAGAATGAAGGGCTATGTCATTGAAGGAAGGGTTGTATATTAATTGCTTGTTCTTATGTGCCATTTTTTTACTTAGCTTTTGTTCCTTGATTTGACTTCGTTGCGACGCTCCGTTTTGAGGTTCTATTCGCTATTTTGCTTTCATCTCTTTTATCTTAGCCTGCTTGGTTCGATACTCTGATTCGGTCATTCCGGCGGGCAATACTAGCCCAAGTGGCTTTTTATTCTTTATTTTATTTTTCTTTGCTGTCGGTTCGGCGCATTTATTTTTTATAATAAACTTAATGCGGCTTTTTGCTCTTTTCCTCACACCTCTGGATATATACGCAGATACAAAACTATTTATCGCATCCAAACCGGTTATGCGAATCAATTTAATTCCATTGTCTTTTGCAAACCTATCCTTAATGTGATCCCTACTCCTTTTAGCACTTCCGTCATGGGTTGTCTTGCCATCATACTCAACGAGCATATTTAGTTTTGGGATGAAAAAATCATATCTTAATTTGTACCCAGTATTTGGGTTTATACACCCATCAAACATTACTTCTTGGTAGAAAATTATTCCTTCTTTTTTTAATTTGCCACTAAGCACCATCTCCATTGGAGACATTTTTATGTTCTTAAAATACTCGAACTCAAGTGCCATAAAATTGATTAATTGAAAAGCCGATGTCGAACGGAGCGTCGCCACTGTCGCTAAATAGTAGCAACTTCGCTGGCTACCAAGTAGTCTACTATATCTTTTACTGTTTCTATTCCGTTAAAATCTTTAGTAGATACAGATACACAGAAGTCTCTTTCTACTTCCATTATTACTTCTACTTTATCAAGACTATCTACGTCACAGTCATCTTTAAGGTTAGAGTCTTCTGTTATTGTTCCATCATCTACCAGGTTCATTTTATTAGCGATGATCTTTATTACTTTGTCGGCTACTTGTTGTCTGAGCATTGTGTATGAGTTGTGGTTTAATTTTTTGTTAGTATGGGTAAGTTTATTTATTTGGCTGCGGTGGCGACGCCCCATTCAGCGGCATCACTTTGCGCATCAACACCATCCAGTATGTTTGTTTTAAAAACCAGCAAAAATGGATATTGGCCGTCTCCCCGAAGGCTCCACGCAGACCTTAAAGTGTCGTGTACTATTTTGTAAACCTCAGAATTAAATCTAAGCCCACAAAATTTAGCTATATCAGTTGGGATAAAGCATTCTATTCTTGCGATATCTTCACCCGCAGATATCGCCGTATATTCAGATAAAAATACCCCATGAATTAAGCTGGGACACTCATGATTCCCAAAAGTGGCGAGAACAAATACGCTATTCATTTTTTTTAGTTTTGTGTGTGAAATTGAAAGTATGAAGTCGAACGGAGCGTCGCAACGATGCTAAATTTAGCGACCCAGCTGGTTTAAAAATTTATTTGATCTACCATTCCAGAACATATCTTAGCAGCCCATTTACCTATGTCTGCTATATCTTCTTCTGTTATCTTGTATCCTTCTGGTTGTCTTGCTATTTCTGCCAGCTTTAGGTCCTTAGCGTAGCCGGTAGCAAATGTTATTGCCTTTCCTGATAAGTTGGCCACATATTGGTTTATGTCTTTAGGGGCGTTCGTGTGTGCTGCCGGGGCGTTCATCATCTTAGGCGCCTGCGTTGCCTCATACTGCCTGCGAGCGCCATTAGGATCTTCTCCTGGAACTATTTCAGCGGTCCCAAGATTGGATACATAAGCGCACTTCACAAACTGAAATATGCCGGTATGAAAGTCTTGTTGCTCTTCTGTGGGGGATAGGAACTCTGCGATAGTGGTATTACCCTGCTTGTCGGCCAAGGTAATGTCGAAGCGATGGTACATATTGCCATCTCTTTTTCGTATCGACTTGTTCGCATTTTTTATCCCAGTTACTTTTAGAGAGTATGTTTCTCCTTGGTTTAATTTTAAGTCTGCCATTGTGTGTGAATTTTATTGTGTTACTGCTTTATCAACTAATGATTTACCCATCCTGTAATGTAACTTTCCCATGCCTACGTATATTTTGTAGTACCCATCATTACACTCTTCTATTCTCGCGCCGGTTGGTATTTCTTTTTGACCGGGTATTTTTAATGGCTCTGCCAGTGTGTGCTTTCTGCCGTTTACCTTTATCTCCTTATCCTTTTTAGTAGGTATCTTCTCTACTATTATAGGCTTAGGTGGTTGCTCTTTTTTAGCCGTCTGTTTTGCCATGATTTAACTTCGTTGCGACGCTCCGTTTAAGGTTCGGTTAGCTATTTAACAGTTCTTTGTTTTCGTAAATATTTCCTACGATAATCCATTCTTTCATATCGTCTATCGACTCGAAAGCGTTTAACTTTTTGGTTACAGAACCAATCCAGCCAAAGCAACCACTTTCAAATGAAACTGTCGTTTTATCTTTGCCGAACCCAGACTCTTCTCCCTTATCCTCATAGGTTGTTTCGAGAATATCCCCCTCGTAAATATCGTTGCCATTTTTATCTTTCAGCCCGGTAAATTGCATTATTTCCGCAACTATAGTTTCTGATGGCTCAAATCCAAATACGCTAAATAAAACGGGTGTTCCATACATAAGTATAGCATACTCCTTAGATCCACTTCCGGCACCCTCAAATGGACGTTTTGGGTCTATCATTTTATCACCTACCCAGACTCTGAATTTTATTTCTCTTTTCATTTTATATGTGTGTGTTTAATTGAAAAAATATTGTCGAACGGAGCGTCGCCACTGAAGCTAAATAGCAGCACCGCCGCCGGCTCCATCATCTTTTTTAAAAATCATCATTCCAAAAAGAACAACTCCTACTATTACTACTAATACCCATGATAGAACAAACCCAAAGAACAAAGAGAAGAACGAATAGTCTGATGCAACTTCCATTACTGCGCTATTGAACATTCCTTTCGCTATGCCTATCGGTGTTGGCCTTACTTTCAGCTTAATTGCCGCGACCATCACATTAAACAGTAACGACCCAACAATTGATCCGATAAGCCATATCTCCCAGTTCTCCATGTTCGATTTTTTAGCAACCAGCGCCAGGTATGCGACGGTCTATGTGATCATTAAATACAATTATTGGTTTTTGAGATTCCAGACCATTGCTGTAGTCTTTCTTCATTCTGCGATAGGTTTTCTTTGTCATTTTATCTTTTTTTGCAAAACGCGCAAGGTCTTTGGATACTTTTCCTCTCATGTAATTATTTTTTAGTTTGGTTAATTTTATTTAGGTAACTATATACTTATTTACCCTTGTTTATATACTTATTTACCCTTGTTAAAATAATTTACCTGATTCCACCTTTCGTTCGGTTATTATATTCCTTGCTGCGTTCAATATTTCAAGACCTATTTCGGGTACTACGCAATTATTGAGCAATTTCTTTTTGTTTGGATGACTTTTATCGCTTAAATCAAACCCTAACTTGTGATGGTTTTGACCTTCGCTTCTTGCCCCCCCCAATCTCTTTACCGGCCCCATTCTACCTATCGAACCTTCTACCTTTAATTGAGGTATTTTAAAGTTTGCCCAAAAAGTATGTCTACCTGAGTATTGAGGTTTAATTAATGGTTCGTAATAAGGGTTCACGTTTTCGATGCAATATTTACCTTCAAAAAAATGTTGCAGGAATATAATTTCCTGATAAAGCGACATGTCAGGGTATCTAATTGTACCAGCCCCAACAAGGAAGTAATTACACCCGCTATGAGTAGGACAAGGGGGTGATGCCCAAATGAAGTCAAACTCCTTGTAATGCTCTAAAAGGTATTGGTGAGCATCCCCTACAATAACAGTATCGTTAGGGAAGAAGTCTTGATATATCTTCGCTATCTTTGGGTCATGTTCAACGGCAGTTACTTCGACATCTTGCCAAAGTTTCCGATTACCGCCAATTCCGCTATATAAGTTCAATACTTTCATTTAGTTGTGTTTTTTAGAGTAAATAAGTATATAGTTACCTTTATTTATTTGGCAGCAGAGGCGTCGCACGTTTCAGCAACATCACTTTGCGCCTTCTACCTGCTGCAGCGTTTCGTTTATTCCCTCTACCTGTTGTGCGGCATCAAGCAATAACTTAGCTGATACTTTCATAAACAGGCGCCGGTGCATCTGGCCCTTAATAACCCCTTTTGATATGTGTCTTGCATTATCTTCGGTGCAGTCGTTGTTGGTCCAGTTTTTCCAATCCTTTTCCTTAGAAATACCCTGCGCAACCAAAACTATCCAGTTTGGATATAGTGCCTTTATTTTAATCGACACTTCTTTCAAGTCGGAGTCTTTAACTATTCTGTCTGTCATAACTACCGCAAAGATAAACAACATTTTCAAACAACCAAATATTTTTTAAAAATAACCAAATTTTGTTTTCACAAATTAAATGATTTACTTTGCAGGCAGATGGAAATAGAAACACACGACTATAAAGACATAAGAGAGCGCAACGCGGCTATGGATTTAGCATTGCACGACCGGATAATTGGAACAGAATTCTTTAATTTCACTTGCGGAGACCTTCTCGGATATGGAATCAGCCGGTATGTATTTGAATACAAGCGAGATAAAAGGTGGGTGGTAAAAATAGACCTGAGTTGTTATTCCGCAAATAGTCTTGAGTGGCAGATTTGGAGCGACGTAGAGAAAATACCTCAGCTATCTAAATGGTTTGCCCCGTGCGGAGATATGACAAGGGCTTGCTCTGTTATGCTTCAAAGAAGATGTAAAATAAAATTGCCGCACGATAAATATCCAAATAAGGTTCCGGATTTTTTCAGCGACCTAAAGTATGATAATTGGGGTATGTTTAATGGTAAAATGGTTTGCTTAGACTATGCATCCACGAGCCTCGTACAACTCCGAAAAGACTATAAATTAGTGCCCGCTAAGTGGCATTAGAATCAGTGAACAGAACCTTGAAGAGTGCGACGCAACGAAGCTAAATTGATAAAAGAAAGATGGCTAAAAAAATAAAATACTGTAAGAACCACCCTAATAGAAAATCTTTTTGTAGATACCTATGTTCTACTTGTTATAACATTGATCTACAAAGAAGAGCAAGAGAGAAAGCTAATGCTCAACCACCGGTAAAAAAAGAAAAGCCAAAGCAAATAAAAAAGACCAGCGAGATACAGGCCGCACTCAACACCATTTACGGCATCCTGCGAAAAGAGCTACTCCCAAAGAACAGAACCTGCCAGGCACAATACCAGGGCTGCACCCACCGGGCCACCCAGATTCACCACATGCAGGGAAGAAAGCGTCATCTACTGATCATGAGCAAGCAATTCAAATTTGTATGCCCGGAGTGCCACACAACAATAACAGAACATAGCGCCGAGGCGATAGAAAACGGACTTTCAATGCTAATAAATAGCAAAACTAAGTGGGACTTCACCGAAAGAGAGTTGTCTTTGATGGATAAATACGGAGTAAAGGCACCCAAGTAGAGTTACTAATAGATCGTTACGCATTACAACAAATTATTTTTATATTTAATATTTTATAATTTATTTGAGTAATTTGGTAATTATTAGCAAAATCCTACAATAAGTTAACTAAATTATTAATAATACTGTATTTACAAGCGTTTTACGTAATTAAAAATAAAGTTCTTAAATTATTTTGAAAAGTGAAAGTGGTTGATTAAGTTTGCAGTGCTTATTAAATATTAGTAAAATGAAATTAATTAAATCACCTTTAGATACGTCTCTTTCCCGCGGCTGCAAATTTACTCCCTCCTGGGTACTAATATTTGATAAGCCAGCTCGCGGGAAAGGGGCTTTTTTATTTTATGCCAATTAAGAAGGTTTACCAGTCTACGGACGAGGAGAATGAATTAGAGGTTTTTTTAAATGAGGGCGGCGAGATAACTATTGAGGTTTCAAGTCCGGGAATGGGTGATGAACAGTGGTTTAATCAAATATCACTTCCTTACGAAGATATAATCCTATTGATAGATCATTTAAAGGAACTATCAAAGCAACTTTTGCCGCGGCAAAATATTCAGCAATAGCATCAACCAAATTAAATTATGGCTTCTAAGAAGGATTTTTATCTAAAATTTTATATTAAAGACTTTCAAACAGACAGTAAGGTTCAGGCATGTAGTGCTAATGCAAATGGCGTGTATATACACCTTATTTGCCTTCTTTTCAATAGCCCAACAAAGGGTAAACATCTCCTAAAATCTGAGTCTTTAAAAAAATTTGTCGATATTTTGCCGCGGCAAAATATTCAGCAAACGAATCAACAAACAAGTCAGCAACTTTTTTTAATTGCCGAATCTGTTGCTGAAGATTTGACGAAGCATTTACCTTTCTATGAAAGGGAGATAAAACCAGGATTGCATGAATTACTTGTGAATAACATTCTTTATTTAGAAGGTGAATACCTCTGTCAAAAGAGAATGATAAAAGATGTGCAAACCAGCGCATCACGCAGTAATAACGGAAAAAAAGGCGCGGCGGCAACTAATAAAAAGAAAAAAGAAAAGCCAGATTCCGAATCTTCCGCTCCGCCGCCAGCGGAAGTTTTTGACGAAATTTTGCCGCAGCAAAATAATCAACAAAAAGAACAGCAAAAGCCTAACTATAACTATAACTATAACTATAACTCTATAGAAGAGAGTATAGGGGTAAGTAATAGTACGGGAGGGGGTATGGGGGAAACT